>Ga0123354_10009459_pt1 | contig 14921 bp, 9 predicted proteins | sample TergutLab28metaG_2_FD_97872 | JGI IMG/M metagenome (GOLD analysis project Ga0123354, IMG submission 97872) | Labiotermes labralis P4 segment gut microbial communities from Petit-Saut dam, French Guiana - Lab288 P4 | ecosystem: Host-associated > Arthropoda: Insects > Digestive system > Gut ...
ATACGGAAAGTACTGCAATGTGAAGCTTGAAGCCTGAGCGGTGGGGATCACCGCTGGTTCAAGAGAAGTACCAGGAAGAAATGCCTGTGACAGGAGACATACATATTGTATAATAATAATAAACTTTGGTAAAGTGGGCAAAACAATTGGACACACAACAGTTGGGTGCTTATCACTATCTGAATCCACATATATCGGGAGACACAGCCAACTGGCAAACGTAATTCACCAACAGTGTGCCATAGAGTATAAGCTACTTGACAGAAATAGTCCACCATACTGTAGATACAGGCCAGAATGGGTGCTGGAATGAGCTGACAATATTTGATATTGGCACAGGTTTATCTTAACTGATAGAATGGCAGATTTTAACATACCTAATATAGTGCTCATTGATAGACTGAATAACACAGCACTTGTGTAACATGATAGCAGTTCCCTTGACCCATAATAACCTTCCCACAGCTGAGGCAGAAAATATGAAAGAATATGAAAACTTGGCTGTGGAAATCTAAAATATCTGGAAGCTTAACAGCATATCTATGTACCCCTTAGTCATCTCAGTGGAGGGACTGGTCACCATAAACTTCCTAAAATATCTATAGAATACAGGTTTAACCAAAAACATCTTAAGAGTGGGGCAAAAAGCAGTACTACGTATTACAAATGTGCCATAGTATGCAAATTCATAGGACATGCACATTGACCTTAGGGGATTGGATGAATCTCCTTCCCTTGACTGAGCCTAATCCCACCAGCAGTCTGGGATAAGTGAATGTTTCCCAGCAAACAGTTGCTGAGTAGTGGTGGTGGTGCAATAAATTGGAACTTGGACCTGAATTTGAAAGTCAGAGCACAACAAAATTTGTTTGGCATTTATATGACTAAACCCACAGGAGATAAATGCAAAGGCTGTATGTAACGTGATAAAACAGATGTAGTTCTATATGCAGACATAGTGTGAGCACGTATTAAGGATAAACTCTTGTTAGTATTTTACTGGGAAATGAAGGTTGGGGAGGTAACATAGCACTGTGTAATATATTGTAATGGGAATGAGAGGGTGAAATTAGCATGGTTTTGATTGGGAAATTGTAGAGGGTTGAAGGGTGGGGTGGAGGGGGGAAATGTTCAATATGCCATTGACATTCTGTTAAAGTGTTCAGAGATACAGAGATGGAGAGAACAGTTATTAAACAGAAAGTCACCAGCTACAAATGAAAAGATGGAAATCAAGAATATTGTAGTATGAACTGTAGTTACAGGATTAAGAAATGAAGGCAGAATGCAATGGAATTAGGATACGAAAATGGAAAAAAGTTGAAATAAAAGTAAGAAAAATATGAATACAAGTTGAAATGGAGTGACAATAATAAAGGCTTAGCAGTTACTGTATGTACCACCAGGTATAACATTCAGAATTCTCACATTATGTTTGTGTGTTGTGTATAGATCAGATCTCAGAACAAACAGTGACTCTTGCCTTATACCAAAATTTTTCGTATAACAGGTGGAGAGTGTTTACTGTGCGGTATGCACGTTTCATCATGGAAAGGTTAATGATGTAACAGTGGAAGGGTAGGGAGGAGGAAATGTGAGAAGTGCTCCTGACAGGGACATTTCTCGTTGCCCTGGCAAGTGCAGTATGTACTGGTTGGGCAAGCCACACTGAAAACCATATCTTGGATTCTGCCAAGAAGGCATCCTACATTCCTTGGGGAGCAGAGGAGACTGGCCAAGACAGGGGCCATCCCGTGATTCATATTGTTGAGGTGGAGCCCAATCTGAATGACAGTCCATACATCTGGGTTTACTGAACGGGATACTTACAGTCTGGGGTCAGACATGGTGCCCAATTTTGATGCTGTATTCATGACTGGCTTATCCAGATGCTTCAATTTGATGTATCTTGACCCCAGTCTTAATGGACTAGCTGCTGTGCCCATTTTAGACCTAACAGATTTGCAGAATCCTCTAGAACATCAGTTCACTTCTGCCAGAATACAGACAGTTTCCACCTTACGTAAGGGTTCCATTCCTGGAACTTTATGTACCCTGAAATTTATGGAAGTCAGAATTAACCGCACCGAAAACTTATATATCACACTTCATTGGTTATGTATATGTTTCTATAATGTGAGTGTACATGTTTAAAATGTTATTTCTATCAGTTGTTTCATTTGAATCAGAGAAAGTAAAATAAATTTAATTATGAACCTTTTGATGCCTAATGTCAACTATAGTGGTCGTACCGCTCTGCTAACCTCTAAAGTTGCATTTTATATATTTATTCAACAAATACAGGTACTGAATATTTTAAAGATGGTATACACTCTCCGTTTTTTTCTCTTCAAAATGCAGTTTGTTTCTTAATTCTAACGTATTTGGTTCCTGTATTATTCACATTTTATATACAGGGTGTGCTAAAATTAAAAAAAAAATTCCGGCGCCAAAAGGTTAATAATATTAATAATTAATACACATTTTTTACATAAGGCCAAACTTAGGTAAGTCACATAATTACGTAATCTGGAAACTGCCTGTACTTACAATCGAGTCACAAAATACAACAATCCTGATGCATTACAGATTTACATAATGCATTAGAAATATGGCAAAGCTGGCTGTTGTGCATTCATTTCTCACAGTAGAGGCGTGTGTCATGTGATTATTTCCTTACAGTGCCTGCAATACCAATGGATCCACAGGAGGCTGCTCAAGCAGTGTTTCCTTCAATGGCTCGAGCCCTTCAGAAGTACTTGCGGGTCACACGGCAGCAGCCTCGTCACTCTGTTGAGTCAATCCTGGCACATTTAGCAGATTGCCTCAGTCATGACCTCACACCTCGAGCCTTTCTTGAGCCTTTCCTTGTGCCTGCACCTGTACTTCAGGTATAGTATAATCTGTAAATACAGTATGAGGTTGGAAATAAATTGACACTACCGGATGACAGACTTCAAATAAATCCCCATATATATACCCATAGCCATTCCGTTGACTTGCCACTCAACGTTCCATTTTTATACCATTCTTCTCCCCTTCCTTCCTTAATTGATCTTCTCATGATCATGACATTGTGGGTTGATGTCTCACATTATAGGAAAGATCACTTCTTATTCAGTATTAAAAATGTTCTGTGATGATTCATGGCATATGTGGAGGCAATACATATGTACATATTATGGCTTCATCTTGAATCTAGTTCACAGCTTTTATCAACAGGTTGTTATTTAAAAAAGAAATGTGAAACTGTGAGATGTTGCTGTGCTATTCCAAATTTGCAAGAATACCACACACTCATGAAGCAGCATCACTATGCAAGGTTCTGGCCTGTTACAAATTTGTAAGCGTTTTTGACCACATACATACAAAAATTGCCTCATAACGCCACGAAAGCATGTGTGGGAGTAGAGGGGTAGGTCCACTCATTTGTAACCTCAGCACTAGTTGGAGGTGACTGGTCAACTTCATGCCATGGCCATCTTACCTTTTGGGGAAAGAAAACCTGGTAACCGTCCATCAGTAGGCTGGGTGGGCCCCAGAGCTTATCTGGAAATTTGGGGGAAGAGAAAATCTCTTGCCTCTGCTGGGGTTTGAACCCTGGATCTTCCAGCCCATAGCCTAGACACCAAATGAACTATGCTATCCTGGCTCCCATTTGAAGGTAATGCCTTTTTTTTTTAAGTAAGAGTGAAAGACCTTGCTAAGAATGGTTTACATACTGTTTGGTATAACAACAACACTTTCAATTGCCATTTTGAAGAAATTAATTTCACTTCACCACTTAACTGACAAATTGTAACTGTGAGAATTTACAGTACACGTTTTGTACACATTTATGTATTTACCATGTGATGTTCTGTGCCTGTTCTACATCTGTAGTGATGTAGTGTCATTACTTGTGATTTTTGTGTGTGTGTGTGAAGTGTCTTAAATTTGCAGTACTATGGTAGGTTTAACATATGAATGTTCAAATGTATCTTAACTGATGGCTCCACAATAAATTTTCTGTACAATAAAGATCACTGGTGCTGACACACATACCTTCTTTTTTGGTCTGTAAGTATTTTATGTTTAGACTGAACCTTACTAGTGTGTTTATTTATTTCAGAATGAAAAGGAACAGAAACCTGTGCAGACTTGGGCTCTTATTTGTGAAGAGCTGCTATCACGTCCTATTAGACATGGGATTACATTCCAGTTGCGTCAGAATGATGTGTCACTACTGTGCCATGTACGTGGGTTGCCTCACTTTAATATCACAGAGGAAGTTGTTGACCCCAAGTCAAACAAATTTGTTCTCCGCCTCAATTCAGAAACCTCTGTCTGACACCAGGTGTGAAGTGATTGTAAGTTATTACTTCTCTGACATAATGCTCACATACTACTAGCTTACAGCAGACTGTGACATCAATTATTAAGACTGGGATGTTAGCCCCTCTGCTCTTCACCATTGTAATGAGCAGAATTAATGAGTTCAATATAAATTATTGATATTTGCATTTAATATAATTCTGTGTACTCAAGAATTGTTTTTGCTGTGCAAAAACTTCAGTGTGTGTCATTATCCTGTACAGTACTGTTATCATAAATTATTCTTTTTGTAACACAGCCTGAAGGAATGTGCAGTCATACAACACTTAAGCTAGAATATAAAGAGATACTTGGTAAGATAAAGAGAATTCAGTTATTAGATGAAGAAAGCTGGTATTTATCAGTGTAAGTACTTTTAAAATGTTTTCCTTTAAGTTATGATCTAAATGAATACCAAATCCTTTGAGCAATGAAGGAAATAAATGGGAATGTAGAGTAAGCTTTCCCAAAATAAGTAACATAATTATTTTTCCATTTTGAATTTCATAATGTTTTTACAGAACTTTATAGTACTTTCTTTACAGTAGTATCTCATTCAGAGAAATTATTTAAATTCCATAGACATTTTAACTTGCTGTACTGTCATTCAGGTACCTTGCTGTTTATTCTCTTTGGTCACTTGTACTTCCAGTGGCATATTTTCTGATTTTGTTCCCATCATGGTTGGATTTTCATTCACCAAAGAAATAGAATTATTTATCAATATGCAGTCCACAAGGAGATGTTTCAGTGTTCAAAACATAGGACTCCTGTGCCATCTGTTGGTTAAAACTTCAAATATAAATGCTAGGCCATTTAAAGTGCTTGAAAGCCTAGTTCAATGTTAGCCAGAATTAATGATGTCCTGAGTCCATAGTCAGATCCCTTGCTGAATTATATTATAGTGGGTAGTTACATGGTGCCACTCATCTGCAATGTGCGACATATTTTGCCCTTAAAAAGTAATAATTTGCATTTGTGTGTGTTTCAGACATAGTTACATGTATAGTGAAACCCCCATTCAAGGTTACTGTGTGTTTTAAGCAGTGGTTTTGAACACAGAACTGAGTAATATCTGAAATGGCAGTAATGTAACACAGATTGTTTCTCTCTAGGTGTATCTGAACACCATATGACAGGCAAACTTGTAATAAGGAATATTTCAATATCCCATTCATGGGGGTTCCACTTTATTATGATTAGTTTTGTGCTTTCAGCAAATTCGTATTGCATGGGCACTTGAAGTGACTGAAATACGAGTTTGCATGAAGTTTGATTCAAGAGTTATAATCTGGTTCAGAAGTTCCTTAAGTACTTAAACCAACTGACACATTAATGTGATTTGTAATAATTCTGGTTCTCAGTTAATAGTCCAGTGATGATGAATTCCCTGGCCTGTGTTACCATTCCCACCACAGTCAACTGAATTAGACTGGTGCAATGTGTGTTTGACAAGAATCTCCTACTAATCAATCTGAATTTCTACGTGCATGTACATATAACTTATCTCCCAATTTTCTTGTCTTAATTTAACTCTTTGGCACAGAAAGTTGAATACAATCAACATGCAGTGTTATGCTGAGAAAACCAAAGTCTTCAGCCAAGAACAGGCCTGCTCAATATTTTATATGGTACGGGCAAATGCAGTAAACTTTTGTCTGCATTCAGGCAACATAAAATTCAACACACAGAATTAAGAATAAATAAAGTATATGCATAATCTTACCAGTGTATTTTTTCTATACATCATGCACAAGAGTATATACTACTGATAATACTAATAATATTAAATATTTTTAAAATTTAAATTCACTACTTAGGCTAGGGTGTCACTATTTTTAGCACATTTTTACAAAATTAATTAGTAACAAAATGTATGTCTCCATAAATGCATGGCTCACAGTTTTTCAAAGCTTCTTTAGCGTTTTATTTCAGCTCTGCCAGGGAAAGGGTGAAAGAGATGTTTTCTCATTTCAAATGTCTCTGCAGGCAACATAATAATGTGTTGCAAGCAACACATTGCCTGTGAGCTATGGGTTGAGCAGGCCTGACCAAGAATATGAAAAGTAATGGGTGGCCATTTGAACTGTGGTTCTTTTGCAGAGCACACTGAACACTTAAATGCAAAATTCAATTTGAAATCTAAGTACTGCATGTTGTTAAAGTGTTTTTTTTTAGCATAACAGTGAAGCCAGAATCTCAAATTAAGTAAGAATCAATACCAGAAGTGTGGGCTGGGTAGCTCAGTCGGTATAGCGACTGGCTACGGGCTGGATGGTCCAGGGATCGAATCCCAGTGGGGACAAGATTTTCTGCACCTGTCCAGACCAGCCCTGGGCCCCACCCAGCCTCCTGTGCAATGGGTACCGGGTCTTTCCCAGGGGTAAAAAGCGGCAGGGGTGAGACACTGACCCCTCACCCCCTTCTAGTGCCATGGTCAAGAAAGAGTAGAGCTATACCTCTACTCCCTCTATGGGCCATACAGCCTGTACAGAGCCTCAGTGCCTGTACAAGGGTGCACTTTACCTTTACCAATACCAGAAGTACCATCATGCTATTCTTGATTTTAAAAAATGCATTTTTGTAATATCTATTATTATTATTATTATTATTATTATTACAATGACTGTAATATCAATTACATTCATATAACGTCTTCTTGAATCATAGGGCAGTTGTTCCACAAAACGTCTTATATGTGTGACTGACATTACTGTAACTATTCTATTTGCAGTGCATGAATCTTTTAAATGCAAGCTGTCAAAGTTTGTTCTCATCAGCTTTGTTCATACCCAGCCACATCTCTTTATCCTACGATACATAATACTCATATTCTCCATGACTGATGTTTTAAAAGGCCTCTTTCTGACATAAAACAGTATTGTTATGGTTCTACCCTTTGGCACCAAAATGAACTGCCTGTAATGATCTGCAGACATTCAGCATTGTGAGCAGGCTGTGTTTTACAAAATATAACATTCAGTGCCAAAGGCTTTATCTCCATTTTACTACTGATCAGTAAATGGGGCATATAGCTGATAATTCAAGAGGTGTTTCTCATCTGCAAGTTCAAGAGTATTTGTCTGTAGATCCTGATGATTCAAATGTATGAACCCTGTTGTCTGTGATTATCTCTTGGAAAGTGGACCTCAATCCCTGCTTCAAACAAAATTGCAGCAGTGATGTTGAACTGAGTGACTGACCAGACAGTGCATCTCCACACTACTAAGATGACTAGAAATCTGACTTCAGTGAGGCTAAATATCGCCTGCTTAATAAGTCTTTTGACATTTCTGACATTCTGAGAGTTTCAAACCACAGAAATGTAATAAATTTTAAATTATTCAGGACCATGCACTGATGATACATTATGAGAATAAAACCAACAAGTGCATATGAATATATGTGAATTTATTAAACAACAGACGTAATATATAGATGGCCGCAACATGCAGCAGGCTTAACAACGTCTACAGTGCAATAAATTCACATATCTTTGTACACACTTGTTGGTTGTTTTTTGTCATAATGACACAGACATTTAATTTTTAAATGAAAGTATGTACACCAGGAGCTTTTCTCAATCTGGCATACCATATTTGCACATTTTCTAAATGTAGCTACAGACCACATTATACAACCACAGAGAGGGGGTTGGCAGCCAGTGACATCCTTCGTATAACACAGTGATCCCTCAGTTTATAAGTGTGATTCCTTTCTTTAAAATGACTTACAGGCAAAAATTTGTTAAATGAAAACTAATACCATATCACATTACTTCTGATGTTATCAATATTAATTGATTCTAGAGGTCAAACATTTCTACCCAGACATACAGGGTTCACCCCAGTAGAACCCAGAACAGTATCTGAATATGAGAAAATAACACTAATGTTGAATTACTGTACATTATTATCCATTAACCTATGCATGAATAACAGTTACATAATTAAAACTAATAGGGGAAATGCATGAAAATCATGTGGCATGTTTATTATATATAAAATGCACAAAAATTCCTCAAGATTTAGTCAGTACAAAATGATTGATATTAAGAACAGTGAACTAAACAACAAAGCTCCAAGATTCTGTTTTTGAGTCCAGACTGATAAAATACCATGACATTCTGTGCATTTGAAATGGTTCAAGAACCTATGACTGCCAAGAAGAGGTGCCAGGAACAATAATCAGTTTGTTAAGAGTAATGAGCTGGTATGAATGAAAATTGCCTTTCAAGTTGAAAAATGGGTACTATTTTGTGCACCTCATATGTGACAACTCATAAACTGACTGCTCATATCCTGAGGGATTGCCATATTATTCTTATGGTACAGTAGTACAATCTTACAATCTTCATGGTCCAGTGGTAATATACATAAAACAGTGACAGGGTGAATCTAATTTCATGATAGACTGCAGAGGGTTTTGTTTGAATCATCTGAAATACTTCCTGAAGACAACAATACAGTTTCCTAACATAACTGATAGTATTCTTTTCCAAATTATACTTGTATCTCAGGTGGATGTTATATATATATATATATATATATATATATATATGAAGGCCTCGTTTTATGCCTTTTTTGCTTCAACACCTCTTATAAATTTACACCCCTTCTTAATTTATGACCTCACATTTTCAGTTTAATGCTCTTTGACTGATTTATTTCCATTTAGGTCTTTTTTATGGAAATATTTTTGATTTATGCCTTTTTGGTGTACACCTGATTTTTCAGGGACACAACTAGCGCATAAGGCCCTGGTATATAATGAAAGTTAAGACTAAAGTTTACATTCCAGTAATGGTACTTGTACAGAAGTGTGGTACCTACACTGATTGCTCTGTGGGATTTGCTTTATATGTGACAATTATGTCGTAATGGTGCTGTCTTCAAAGCACAGATTTTTATACGCACATGTCAAATGTATGTGTGTTTGTGTGTGTATACACACAAACACACACTTCCCAGTGTTCATGCCTGAAGTGTTGTACTAATCTGTGAATGTTATGTACATTGAGTCTTATGCTAGCAGCTATTGTAAATGTTTTTTATACATATCATAATATATGTAAGGCCACAGGTATTTCATCGTGGTTTTTTAGTGATGTTTCCACAAGGTGTATCAGCAATTATTCTGTGCCTGCAACATCTCTTAGGGCAGGTCTGCTTAACCTTTCATGTAATGGGGGCAACTTAGGCAAAATGTTGTCTGTGTGCAGGCAACATGAAATTCATAACACAGCATGAAGCATGAACAAGCATAAGTAAATTGTGTATATTTTACCTGTGTGTCTATACATCATGACCAATAAAATATACTAATGATAATAACAGAAAAACTTCTAAAAAATACAATTCACAATGTATGCTAGTGTTTCACTAATTTTAGCGCATTTTGGCAACAAATTTTCAAAATTGCTTTGGCAGTCTATCTCAACTTTGCCAGGGGACACACTGCAAGATGTTTTCTCATTTTAAATTGATGTGCAACTTGCCCGCAAGCTGTGGGTTAAGGAGTCCTGTCTTTGGGTATGCTATACCTGGGGTAGACATCCTTACGTAAAGAAGATCCTGTAATGTAGTCCTAGTTTTGAGAAACTGCATTTTAAGGTTGAAACATAAAAAAACACCTGTTACAAGCAATCATGGATGAATAACAAAGGATCTGTAATTTTTAGTTCTCAAAAAATAACATTCATTCCTGTGATAATTCATTTCCTGGTTTTTGTGGCTGGCCCTGGTTAGGTATAACTGGCCTCATGAGATTACAGGAGGCAGACTAATTCCTACTGAAATATTAAACCAGCATGTCTGAACTGTCCAAATTTCCCACCAGTATATGCCTACCAAATGGTAACAACAGCATTATAACTATCTAATGATTACCTAACAGCCCTGTGTCACACTCTGTTGAAACACTATCCAAGACATAGATGGAGTGTATTATGAATATCTATTGTCTTGCCATTTTTTTGTTTCACATAAGTGAAAAATCATATCTTATTACATTCATGCCATCTGAAGTAACTTAAGTGTAGTGAGATGTTCTAATATCTGAAGAATAAAAGACCAACTTGATGTCACTTGCTATTTTATTTCACTTCTTATGTGCTCAACATGTTTCAGACATTAATATATCCATCATCAGGAACTTGCGACTATTCTGTTGAATTACCATATTGGTCGTATTGTTCTTGGTTCGATGTGTGTTGGAGATTCTATGTGGTTGGGTTGGAGTGGTACCCGTGAAACCACTCCAACCCAACCACACCGAATCTCCAACACATCAAACCAAGAACAGTACGACCAATATGGTAATTCAACAGAATAGTCGCAAGCTCCTGATGATGGATAGATTAATGTCCGAAACATGTTGAGCATGTAAGAAGTGAAATAAAATAGCAAGTGACATCAAGTTGGTCTTTTATTCTTCAACTATCACAATGATGCACGGTCCAATAAACATACGATTCTAATATCTGTTCAGTTTAATGTGGTTGAAGCACCTTGCACACATTTAGATATTAAAATGACCTTGGATTCCAGTTTTCTGGGATATGACACTATGTTCCTTGGACCCTGAACCCTTGAAGATGTACACAACATTTTCACTGCAAGTGTCTGGAACCACTTACCCAGTTACATGGTATTACATCCCACAAGGCTGAAATCCTTGATTGAATTGCTGTGATACCTCGCACATACCAATGACAACAACCTTAAAATGAGAATGATGCAAAAACTTATCTGTTCTCAGTATGTTGTATTTATATGATCACCATGCACCTTCCAGTAAGCTATGCATGCCATTACCCAAAACTCAGTTAACAAAAATTTAAAACTTTGTGTAGTCACATCAGACTCTTATAGTGATATATCATTTTTCTGTAGTTATTGAATAGATTTGTCCTTGTCTGCAGTAACTGCAGCTTGGAGGTCTTCATACGTTTGCTACACAAGCCATTTGAACCAGATGTCCTTATCCATCATATTAACTTCTGCCTTGGAGAACACTTAAGGATTGACAGTCAGTTAGGCATAGCTTCAGCAATAGTAACATCACATTTTTCATGTTGAGAATTCAACTGAAGTGCAGGCCTGTGTACAGATTGTGTTCAAAAGTCTCATTTGGCATATTTTAAAATCCCTGAAGGCAAAAACATCTGCTTCCTCTGTTTCGTTTGTTGTCTTTAGCTACCACGTGTGTTTGCTTCTTTGCTTTTAGGCATGCTTATTGCATGCTCTGGGCATTTGAGTAGTTTGTCACATGTTGCATTTGGAAGTATGGAGTGATTTGAGTGTTTCTTCCTTCAGATCATGGCATTCTTTCTTCAATTAACCATAATTCCACCTTCAACTTGTTCCTTTTGGTAATGGCATTTTTTCCTCCTTTCATTTATTCATGTATCTGAGTTCTGATCTAATTTTACTAGTGGTAATATTAAATTTTCAAAATTAGAGCCATGCAGGAATCATTGTAAGCACAGTTTGTAGAACAGTTAAGGACATGCAGTTATTTCAAAAGACCAGGATTATTTTTGTGTAATAAACAAAAAGAATTCAACCTTGTGGAAATATGGTGTGTGTGTTGTGTGCAAAGTAAAACATAGATGAGTGTGCCTTCAGTATTGTGACATTTTTTTATGCATGTTGTGACAATAAGTGTTTCTTTTTATATAATTCCATGTGAGATTATTGTACAAAATAAAGATAACCATTTGGTCCCTTATATGCATATTCAAACAATTCTGCATTATTGTCTATTTATGTGCAATATTAATTCTAGATCATCAGTACTACTGAGATCACTAGTTACAAATATTAGTGTGTTGCAGCTCAACATTAAACAAGAAGAGGTATTAACAGACTTGCAGCAAAATTCCTTTAATCTGCAATCAGGTCATTCAGAAAACCTGATAATCCAGTACATGAGGAGAGTAGTCCCAAGGCTGCAAGTTTTGCTTTTTACCAGGGGGGGAAAAAAAAAGCTTAATCACTGATGCAGGCAGATCTCAGGGACATGTTCAGAAAGTCCTCCAAGAGTGTTTGTACATCAAATGTTGTGATATCTCTTGACCCCTTGTATCCTACTCATCAACTTCAGCTGTGTAGACTCCAGAAAATACAGAGGACTCTGATGACCCTGAACCAGCAGCTCAAGGGGATACCCAAATAGAATACTCCTCTAATGAGTCATACAGCCCAATGTATAGGAGCAGGAACAACAAAAACTACACGTCAGAATGTAGGTCAGTACAAATACTGTCTGATAATCTGAAATATTTGATAATTTGACACCTGTCCAGTGCTATGGAAGCTGGATTAAAGGAATTCTGCTGTAATAAAAACTAGCGGCTGTGTCTCATTGAGCATGGAATTCTAGTTCTCATATTACCCAACTGGGAATATTATTTGTTCTGAATCCAACTTGACTTCAAGTTGAAATGAAAATTTACAAGTAGGTCAGTTATACTGAGATTAAATTCTTATTACTATTAATTCGTATTATCTTTTAATTCTAAAAAAAAAATTACTGTATACATCCCACCAAGTAACCAATATGGCCCACCACCTCCTACTAATAACAGCAAAAGGTACTGTTAATAATGTGTCCTCCATGTTAGACAACTCTTGCATACCAAAGATGGCAAACTACTTCAGTATTAACAAATATAAAAACAGATGCACAACTGACAAAATGATGTGGACGGAATGGAAAGAGATTGCCTTCCAGAACTGACTGCTAGAAAAATAATGGACAGTGTACTACTGTCTTATAACACATCACTGCAACAAGTTGTAATGACCTAATACTACAAAACTTCTTTATGGTGGTTTTAGACTTAAGAATTTTTACATTAAATTTCACATATTTATCTTCAATGTATTCATTACCTATATTGAGTTGTGATTTTTCTTGCATTCTGTTCATGAGACATGTACTAAATGTTCTTAGCGTATACTTCTAGACCAGCCTCCTTACTAGCATCCACTAGAACTTATATGTTTCGCTTCATAGTATGTACATGTATTTGCCCAGTACATTAATATCACCTATGGAAACCAGAAGCTGGTAGTCCCAGTCAATTTCAGTTTTTCATTGCCCTTGCTAACGGCGCTGTCAAGTGTGAAAGTTTACTGTATATAACATCCTGGCCCCTTCAACAACAGGAATGCTCTTCTGTGTATGGGGCACAGAAAGGGTTGTCATTTTGTCATTCAGTGGTTCTGTGGTGAAGTTCATGGTCATGCAGTTACACAGCCCTTAAGCAAAGTCTGGGAGTGAAGAGAAGGGTAGCTTCCATACAAACAGAAATGGTTTGAAAAATATGAGAAGCAGATCAGCCTGTACAATGTGAAGAATAGGAAAATCAGCATCTGATGATGATGGGGATAGTGCTAAGTAGGTAGTGCATCAGACATCAAGTCTTTTAACCTCTGTGTAACAGACTTGGTTTGGAAATAAATGCAGTGCCTACACTCACATCCAACAATGAGAATACTTCTCCAGGTTTTAAAGTTCCAAGGGACTGTATCACCCCTTCTGTTATAATGCTTCTGGGGGAATGAGTGATAAAATGTATGCTGATCTACCGCTTCTTAAGTCCTAGAGCCCTAAAGGGGAAGAATAAGAACCACTTTCAAGTGTTTTAGGGGTGAAAATAAGAAAGCCTTAGTGTCAAAGTAGTTACCAGTGGACTGGTTTAACATATGTTCATGAAATTTATCAGTACCTGAAGTCACAGAATATAGCATTCAAGGCATCTATATCATCTTGGCCTCACCAATCTATACAGGCAAGTTAAGCATCTGCCCCAGAACATCAACCCACTCCTGAGCCACTCAACATGTGAATCATTGTAACATTCAAGAACTGTTACGCTTGATGCACCTTCTGCGGTAGCTTGGATGAAAATGAGAAGACCTGTGTGTATCAGTGAATGCTGGAACATGTACAGCAGAACTGACTGCACAGCAAATACATAGCAAAGCCTGTACAAACTAAAGACCACAACTGAAAGCCTGCTTGAAGCTGTAGTATGAAGATCACTAGCTCGGCTAGGTTTTACGTCATGTTTCTCAGTCCCTCCGGTAAATCCCGAAATAGTGATCCATTACAGAAACTGGTTACATCCTCATTTACAGGAGGTACCATTGGATGCAGTATGGCCTGTACTACTCATTTCATTTTTTCATTTTCATTTATTTCGTGTTTGGTAGATCCAAAAAAGCGGGTATAACCCTCAGGATATAGAACATGTCAATATATAAGTGTAAACAATCTTATACAAATTTTCATTAGTAAAACAAGAAATGTCTTAAAATAACAAGGTTTTATATCCTACTTTGTGCTAATTCCTCTAATAGCAGTGTTTCCTACAGTAATGCTATATTTTATAATAATATGATTTCTTATACTATTAAAATTTAAATACTTTTAGCGCCGACTCAAGTCCATCATGAGTCGTAAAAGTTTAACAAGTTTAAAGCTAGCTGATACTTATTTTAGGTTTTATTACTTATTGTAATTGAAGTATTCATCTAAAGTATAAAATGAGTGAAAAT
>Ga0123354_10009462_pt1 | contig 14920 bp, 6 predicted proteins | sample TergutLab28metaG_2_FD_97872 | JGI IMG/M metagenome (GOLD analysis project Ga0123354, IMG submission 97872) | Labiotermes labralis P4 segment gut microbial communities from Petit-Saut dam, French Guiana - Lab288 P4 | ecosystem: Host-associated > Arthropoda: Insects > Digestive system > Gut ...
AAGGATAGAAAAACCAAATCCAGCACAACGATGATGCGTGTTTTTTTGTGGTGGGTGTCCGCCGGCCCCGACGAACACCAGAGGGGGGGGGGGGGGGGGGGGGGGGGGGGGGGGGGCGGAACTGCGTGCATTAGCTTACGTGTTATGAGTGACAGTCGAACCCGTCGTCAAAAAGTCAGCTCATTGATCGCGCGAACAATGGGATCAGCTTGAATATAATAAAAAAAGAACCACTACCTCAATAAGAGAGCCTAATCCTAATGACGGTACGCAACGGCCGAACATTTAAAGTGACACCATTGCCACTTTCACGTCGGCAAATTTCGGGCGCCCAGGAGTAATTTTATGGCGGTGACCACAGAATGAAGAACACAAGAATATAAAACAAAAACGCAATTCCCATATCATCGTAATACAACTATATCAAGTTACTTTGAACCGCGACTGCCTGATATTAAATTGTACTACTGATATTTCTTACGGTATTTGCCTGTTGTTTTGTATGGGTGTGAAACTTGGTGGCTGACATTGCGGGAGGAAAGGAAGTTGAGGGTGTTTGAGAACATGGTGTTGAGGAGAATATTTGGACCTAGGAGGGACGAGGTAACGGGGGAATGGAGAAGATTGCATAACGTGGAGCTAAATGATCTGTACTCCTCATCCAATATTGTGCGGGTGATAAAATCGAGAAGAATGAGATGAGCTGGGCAAGTGGCGCGTATGGGTGAGGAGAGGGGGGTGTATAGGGTCTTGGTGGGGAAACCGGAGGGAAGGAGACCAGTGGGGAGACCTAGGCGTAGAAGGGTGGATAATATTAGGATGGATCTCCAGGAGGTGGGATGTGGGTGGGTATATGGACTGGATTGGGCTGGCCCTGGATAGAGACAGGTGGCGGACGCTTGTGAGTGCGGTAATGAACCTTCGGGTTCCGTGAAATACGGGGAATTTCTTGACTAGCTGCAAATCATTTAGCTTCTCAAGAAAGACTCTGCACCATGGAGTAAGTAAATAATTTCTTATTGCAGCAGCATTCTGATAGGGCAAAGTGGAAGAATAGGACTCAAGCGCCCGGACCAATGTTTCTGCCAATTATTTTGGCGAAGATAATCTCCACAAAAGCGAACATTTTCAGCAGCATATGCATGATAAGGGTCTAGGTTCGCTGGTTTCAACACGGCATGCGATACAAGAAAACGTATTTGTACCATCTTAAAGCGTCAAGGACCCTTCAAGATGGGATGAAAAGTTTGTTCCGAAACGTCGGAAACTACGAATCTACGCTACGCAACATCCCAGAAGAACGCAGATTCATTACGTCGCGGCAGAAGCGCGAAATCACGCAAGATAATGTCTTCAAATAATACGCAAATGTCCCACAATAAAGCGTATAATCTAAAACAATAAGACAGCAGCCGTGCGAGATATTCTTTAGCTTTTGGTATAATAACAGTCAGTAATTGACCACTGCGCTAGGTACATCGAATGTGCTACGGAGGCAGATCATAAGCATGCATATGCATTAGGCATAAAGCAGTGTTAACTCTGAAAAAAAAAAAAGAATATGGCGATGATGCGTAACCTGGAGGTTACATCCCACGCACTAAACGCAGTCTGTAATGAATATATACTTATCGCCTCTTAAGGATATGATATAAAACAGCAGTACCAGTAACAGTAACAGCACCACCGCCACCGCAGCCGTCGACGACTACAAAACTGAAGTCTACACATCAGGAAAGCAGGCTGCATGAATTCTGATGGTTACTGTGCTAAGTTACGCATCTCTTCAGTTCAGAACGTGTAATTATCTGATATCTTTCACCGACGTATGATAGACTTACAAAAAGTAATGTTTAAAACATCGAATGTATAAAGTCTCTTGCTTCCTTAGACTGTTTTAACTGCATCATCAACCGACACTTCTGACCTCCGATTTGCAAAGTGCCACATTATTTGATAGGAATAGTGTCTTAACTTCATGGTTACACCCAAACAACTCGGTTGTACTGTACCACAGCATGCAAACCTAAACAAAGCATAAAGCATTCTGTCATCCTTTACGACTAAAGACAATAAAATAACGAATAAAAAATTCGTCTGGCAGTAACACAATTTGAAATTCAAAGAAGCCCACAAATGATTTACCTAGGAGTTCATAACGGAAGTTTACACCACAGGGCAGAATCTGCACTTCACGAAGTAGACTGTAGCCGCTTTTCGCTGAAATTTTGCTTTTCCAACTGCTGACTTCCTTAGCCGACGCTTTATGGATGGATTACTAATGTAACTCATGATGTTCCTAGATACATGCGAAGAATGAACAACACGATGGCTATGTTCATTCTGCTTAGTTCATATACGTGAATTTTACACCCAAACTTGTGGGTAATCCATCAGTTTCCTGTTACCGCTTTGTATAGACTGCACAAACACTTCCCTTTGACACCTTATTTTTCTGCGAGCTACTGCTTTAAAACACAAGTATCGTAAGGCCATTATTTTGGGCTTCAGCAGTCAACTTTTACGCGGCGATTTACTTTCAATCGAAAAAAGTTCCTCTAATTCGGAGTCACGGGACGCTGCTGGTGTATTTCGCCAGAATACCCTACCTCATTACTGACCCACCTTTCGGATCCCTCTTTCAACGCCAGTTTCTTTTTTCTTCCGTAATGAAATGCAGGCAAGTTCTAAACTGCTAACGAACAGCAATTCTTAACTGCTTTTAAAAAAAAAATAGTTTTTATCCCGAATCCAGCAGCTAGGCCAGTCCTCGTCAGTTTGCTCCTAACACCCGACGTAATAGCGATAAGAACTGTTTCAAGTCGTTAAGTCCAATTTCCCTGTCACAACTTCAATTGTTCTACCTGTCTCATTCGCGGGAAGTAACAATAAATTGCTGGTTCTTTTCTCTTGTTCTCAAAGTCGATATAAATTATTCGCACAAAAAAAAAATCAGCACTTGAGTTCTTGTATTCAACAATTTGAAACTCCAGAACGTAAACAAGGACCTTGTGAAAAGGAAGATGTGCTGCAAAAACAGAGCACAAGAACCGCTAAAAGTGACATTTTCATTTCGACTGTCTCATTTGCCAGGAGCGATAAGTTCGTATCCCTATGCGTGGGTTGAGTTGATGTACCGCATGACCCTTCTGCTTGTGCGAACTCCGGCACATGCAAGCTACACAGAATGCCAGATGTATTTTAACGAATGCCGCCATATATATATATTTATTTAAAAAAAACAAAATGAGTGCCTACGGCTTCTTGCTGCATGTTAGTGTTAAAATACAATTATACGCTTCATTGCAGGGACCGCGGTAGCACTGTGGTTAAGGTGCTGTGCTACAAATCGGAAGGTCGCTGGTTCGATTCCAGATGGTGTCATTGGAATTTTTCATTGACATAATCCTTCCGATAGCACTATGGCCCTGGGGTTGACTCAGCCTCTAACAGAAATGAGTACCAGGAGTATTTCCTGGGGGTAAAAGCGGCCGGTGCATAAGGCTAACAACCTTACCACCATCCTGGGCCATTGTCACGTAATCTGGGAACCTTAACTTCCTGGAAACCTCCGGGCACCTCGGGCCTGTAATGGGACTGATTTACCTTTTTCACACTTCATTGGTGGATGGCTCACGTCGTTCAGCCCAAGCATCGACAAGTGAACTTGATTACACTTGTCGCTGTGCCAAATTTAAGGTGTCGGGGTGGTGAAGTGAATTCATCTGAACTGGCGTTTGTCGACATCGCTTGTCATAAAATTACCGGTACGCCACACCGACATGTAGTGACAAAAAAAAAAACTACGACCCGTATTTTTCAAAACTCAAGTCCAATGTCATCGACCTTTTACGTAATAAGGACCAAAGAGATGCACTTCTCTCTCTTAATTTATTTCAATAATAATCCTCGACATGTTTCGAATAGATTAACTATTCACCAAAAGGAGGTATTTTACTATATATGCAGCATACGGTATCTCCGATCGTGCTAGCTGTTGATGAACAGTTAGTCTATTCGAAACATGTAGAGGATTATTACTGAAATAAATTAAGAGAGAGAAGTGCATCTTTTTGGTCCTTATTAAACAACTATATCACGATGCACGGTCCACAGAATGGCAAAGTCATCGACCTTCTCACAGATGGCTCGTAATAAAACATGACGGAAGTTTTAAATTCAAATAATAAACCGGATTAATATCTACAAGATTTATTAGACATGAAATATTCACATTAATGAATAACAGCGTAAATATTTATTTCTGCATACACCTATTGACTATTCTTCATGAACTACCTGCCCCAGATATTGGTAACTGTTTAATAATGTGTACTAACGAACGAGCGAAGTAAATCGTAATGCATGCTTTCGTCTCACGGTTGCTCTTACACCACTGTTAACGTTTCCTTGGACACTGCAGCTGTATGGAATGCGCCGCCAAATTCCAGCTTTCTATGCGATAATGGGGCCGCGTTTACGGAAACGATACAAGGAACACTCTGTATAACGGAACCAGAAGCACAAGAAAGAGTTGCTAACACGCACAGTCCACTAAGGTGTGTGCGTGTACATACACAAACACAAGACTACGGGTTTTATTTATGTGTCAGGTTCTGGGTTTGTGTGTGCACGTATAATACTGAGCTATGTTCCTGTCATTCCTCAGGACGAAGTAACGATCGACAATCACTTTCGGTTTCTGTAAACCACGGTTAGGCTTTGGGACTGCAGAGGAATTGCATGATATATTTAACGAACTGATAGAGATATTAGGACGTTGGTTCTGTGCAGCGTTTGTTTCCTGCTGTCACATACAGAGTTACAAGTTTGTGTTGATCAAGTTAAATCGCGTCACCGTAGCATGCGATTAATAGTCGGTTCCTTATTTACGTTGCATTGCTACATTTGTTGTGGCCTGATTGCCCCTATGTAGGTCCCTCGAAAATCCCACCTCTAAAAGTCCTAGTCTTGAGGAAAGAGCTATAGTTCACCAAATCGCCCGATTTGTAAAAAGGGGCCAACTGCCACTTGAGCTAAAATGAGTTCACCTAACGGTTCTCTATGATGTGCAAACAGATAACAACTCCATTTTCAAGAATAACCAAGATGGTGGGGGATATCCTACCTCTCAAAGCATTTGTCATACGTAAAACGGTACCACCTTCTTGCTTCTCCTGTAAAAACTGATACTTGGTGGGTTGTCCCCTTTTTACAAAATATGGTCCATTTACATTCTAACAACTGCACTACATTAGATTCAATAACATACAAACATGTGGTAATCCAACTACATATTTCAGCCTTTTTCGGGCATCCTCATGCAAGTATTCAACAAAGAAAATACAATAATGACTATTTATGTCACGGATGTGTAAAGGTATAATAAAAACACAAATATTAAAATGGTTAAAAAGATAAAAAGCAAAGTGCAATGTGTATCATAATAACCATTGCTTAGACTGCAAACAATCAACTGCAGAAAATCATCTTCGTTTTCAAGGATCTATCCTTGTGTCTCATGTGGCGGTTTATGTCACCATGGGTGAACATGCATTCTTGATTTTATGAACAATTTCAAATTAGCTAATTCAGTTTTAGACAGATCCGCTGAAGGATGGGGAAAACGCTGAAGTAAATGTGAATGTTGCTTACCGAGATCAGGCGGAAGTGTCCCGCAGCAGCAGCAGCAAAACAGATGTTTACTGTAGCGATGTCTCAACACAACTGATGCTACGACGAAATCAACCACCGATAAACCCCTAGAACAAGCAGAAGATCGCATGTATTCTCCCAGTTTCCATGGTTCCGGGACATGACAACCTAACCAACCCCCTGCCTGCCCCCACTCCCCATTATTATCCAACACCACCACCACTTTGCGAAGTATCACAAGCCATGCCACCGCCCATATATCTTCCATATACCACGAGCAGTAAATGTGGGTCCAATAAACAATACTTGAACACTTTACAAGTTGTTTCGACCTAGCCGAATCACATTAATGAATCTCCAGTAAGGATGCTATTTGCTTTACAGTACATCTCCACGCCGTGGGCCGGGTAGCGTAGGATCGAATCCTGGCGGGGGCGAGATTTTCCTCACCTGTCCAGACCGGCCCTGGGGCCCACTCAGCCTCCTGTACAATGGGTACCGGGTCTCTCCCGGGGGGAAAGAGCGGCCGAGGCGTGACGCTGACCCCTCATCCCCTTCTAGTGCCGTGGTCAAGAAAGAGTACAGCTAAACCGTTAATCCCCCTATGGGCCGTACGGCTTGTACAGAACCTCAGTGCCTGTACAAGGGTGCACTTTACTTTTACATCTCTACAGGAAGCTTGAGCACTCCGTATGATAGTCTGTTCTTCAGTTTATTACATGGCAATGTTGCAACTGCACACTCTAATATTGTAAATAGGGCCAATTTGGTGCACAGTTTTTTTTAGTATGTTTATTTCTTTTCTCCACATGTTTCGGGCGACTATGTGCCCACCATCGGGAGAAATAAGCGTATTTATGCGACACTTGGTACTTGTTATTCTGTATGGATGACTGTCTGGTATACAGGATGGAATGAAACCAAGTGTTGCATAAATACAGTTGTTTCTCCTGATGATGGGCACATAGTCGCCCGAAACATGTACAGAAAGGAAATAAACATACTAAGAAAAATTGTACACAGAGTTGGCTTTCTTTACAAGATCATACAGGGATGCACGGTCAACAAAACATAAAAATTGCACAGCTCTAGGATATGTAGTATCTAATGACAGCCTAGTCGTAAATATTTGGTAGGATGTAAAACGAAGAGGTCGTGGTCCCATTTTGCGTTTAATAAAATATTTGGTCGAAGTGGATGAGAAAATCCAACCAACGTTTCAGTTAGGATAGCCGGCCCTTGGGCAGACAAAAAAAAATCAATAACTAATAACTAAACATAATAGTTCATTAAGGTGTTTTCTGACAAATAATAATAATATAACAATAATTGTAAAAAAACAGTCGTCAGCAGCAGAACCATCCATCCATCCATACATACATACACACACACACACACACACACACACACACACACACTGCATAAACGAACGAACGAACGAACAAACAAAACAGTGACAAAGATACGTTTTAAAGTTGAAGAAGTTTGGAACTTTGGATAACGTACATGGCAGTGGGGACTTCAATAGGCCTTCGGGAAATAGCACAGAGAAAATAAAACTTTCAGCCACAAGTCTCGGACCCAGTCTGAAGCAGCACAAACCGTAGTTTCATGAAAAACGTTCAGTATCAGATTAGAAAGAAACTTAACTACAGTGGTTACAAGACACAAAACAAAATAATAAAAACAGGGTAAAGAATGTGCGACGCGAACTAGCAGACACTTCAGAAAGAAAAAGAGAATATCTGAAAAGTAAAACAAAAAACTCTCAAACAAGCGGCAAGAACAGTAACATCAGAAACGAGCAGAAAATTTAAGAAATGTGACCATCAAAAAACTTTGTAAAGGAAACGAAGTAATAATGCAATGCAGTATTTTGAACAAGTGAAATAGCTCCTGATGTACTTGAGGTTAACTGCGTCAGGCAAACTGAAATACACACAGCACAGCCATGGTATCCGACCTACTGCCGCTGAGGTTCGGGCAGGTACTGACAACTCGCAAACGTACGAAACGTAAGTACTGTTTAAATTTCGGTGTAGGAGACCCGAGGACGTAAAACATTTAGTTCTGTTATCTGTTAACGCATTAATTCTATTCAGAATGGGCAAGAAGTGCCTCAGCAATGAAAGTGGTCTATGAGACGCGATAAAATAAATGATTTATTTATCACACTGTAATCAAGCTTTGCCAGCGTCCTTCTGTCACGGCTAAGCCTATACATACATATAGGTATGCCAGGAGAATGTGATGGCTTTCAGATTGTCGTTACGACGACTCCGTCAGAATATAATAAACACAAAAATTGCGGACAATCAGCAGTAAAATTTCACTTAATATACGCTTTTTTACTTTTCAAAAATAACATTTCCCTACATGCGAAACAGGTAATAGCACAGTACCCGTAACCTGTAACCTCAGAAGGATATCGAACAATCCTGGGGACATTTAGACGTGGATGCATGTGAATCAATGGACTGTCTGACAGCCGTGTTTCCCGGACGCATAATTTCACGTTCTGGTGACATGGCCTGGCCAGCTACGTCTCCTGACCGCTGTGCGCCCGACTACATTCTCTGGCGACATGTGAAAGCCACAGCGCATGGCCAGTTGAACAAGCACATCAGGGATGAAAACAGAATCACTGACAAACATCTGTTCCGAACATTTACGGTTAATTTCCATTCAAGACTGCAGGAATGTGTTGCATACAAGGCAGACAGAAGACCACTTATGATATACAGTTTTTAGGGTGGGGTGGGGGAATATATACTAAATAGTATTTTAATACTCATTCTCCACAATTTGTTTCTTCATTCAATGCGATTTATCAAAACAGCGATCTGAAAATAGCCACATTATACTGGCGCACGCATTATATATATATATATATATATATATATATATATATATGTATAATAGGTATTATATGCTTTCTTCGTCTAAAAACATCTCATATACTGTATATTGCAATTATTCTCAAATATCTGAAGAATGCCCACTCCTTGATAAGCAGCTGTTTTGTTACGTCGAAATGATTAGTCCCAGTAATTCTCTCTCTCTCTCTCTCTCTCTCTCTCTCTCTCTCTCTATATATATATATATATATATATATATATATATATACACACACACACACACAAAAAGAAAAAGAGAGAGACAGGATTACTGGGCTAATCAATGTCGATTCTGACGTAAAAAATCAAGTACTGTATTCTTTCTTTTGGGTGATTCCCCGGAGTCTGAATCACGCAAAAGAAAGCCTACAACAGTCACAACACGGCGAAAGATTGAAATCAAGAATAAATCAAGTACTGATAACAGAGTTTGCAATCCTCAGATATTTGAGAAAAATGGAAATACAATACAAGTATACCAGTATATCAGATGTGTTAGACCAAGATAGCCTACGATATAGTAAGAAAGGCAGTTGCATAATATCCAAGAAATAAGTTAAGATGTTTAGTAGTGTAAAGTGCACCCTTGGACAGGCACTGAGGGTCTGTACGGCCCATAGAGGGAGTAGAGGTATAGCTCTACTCTATCTTGAACATGGCACTAGAAGGGAGTGACGGGTCAGCGTCACGCCTCGAGTTAAGATATTTAAAAGTGTTGAAATAAAACCTGTAGGAACCCGCACAAGTAAACATTTGTCTGATACGTTTCCAATCCGCAAAAGCCTGAAACAAGATGCTTTATCGTCATTCCTTTACACACTTACTTTAGAATACGCCATTATGAAGGTTCAAGTACACCAGGAGGGACTAAAACTGAATGGGAAACATCATCTTCTTGTCTACACTTCGCAGAAAACCAAAGTGAACTGAAAATGAACGTAACATATCGGCGTCTGGTCTACGCTGATGATGCTGATTTACAGGGCATAAACCAAGATACTAGAAAGAAAACAAAATCTTCATGCATCCACATACTCCAGGAAAAAATCACAACATATCGGCAGATAACAAATTCTCAAATACATGGGAGCGGCTACAACAAATCAAAAGCACGCCACAAGTGCAAATATTTAGAAACGAAACTAACACTCGAAATGGTATTCGGTCACGAAGACACGAGTATCAGAAAAGATTAGGGGAATGCCTGCCACCATTCGGTACAGAATCTGACGACTCCCGTTTGATATCCGAAAACACAAGGATTAAAATTATACCAACAAAAATCTATAATTTCCCCTTGTGTTTTCTATGAGTGCCAATCTTGGCCTCTCACACTACGGACACTCCAGAACAACCTGCTGAGAGGAAGTAAATGGAAGCTGCAAAAATTGTGTGAAGTGCGTCATACTTGAGCTCCTCACCACGTGTTACAAAGTGTGAACAACCCAAGGAGGACAAGATGGGCAGAGCATGTGGCTCGTACGGGAGAGAAGATAAATGAATACACTATTTTGGTGGAAAAACCTGAAGGAAAGGAGAAGTATGGAAAACCTACACGTAGATGGCAGAATAATATTAAAATGCAGCTTAAAGGCATGAAATACAAGGCTGTACATTGGACTCAACTGTGAACCTTCCGGTTCCAAAAAAAGTGGGTAACTTCTTAGTATGAACAATAGGTATGCTGCAGGGCACCAGCTTACACAGGAAGCGAAAAGCCAAGCCACCGAATCTGTTAGACTTACAGTCTTGTCTGTTTAATGCATCTGTTCAAAACGGAACGATGCCTTTACTGAAACACAAAATAAAATGCAACATGAAATTACTGTAATAAACGAAGATAATAATTTGGAATTTCAAAGAGGAAACAAGAATACAACGGCCAGTAATCCGCTTAGTTATGCTTCCTTTTCTGTACACAGGAGGGGAGCCCATTATCTGAGTCCCCTTTATCCGTTTCCATGCATATGAAGGGCCATAAACTGTCATGGAAACAACACGCCAGAAGTCCATCCACGGATGCCATCCCCCACAACCGCAAAAAAATCCGCTCGTTTCCCCGCACATACGGGCCACATTATAAAGGAATTATACGCGAAATTTTCCGCACTCCCGGTGATCACATCCGAGGGGGAACGAATTCTCAACCAGGAATGAGATTCAGTCTCACATGCAAGCGCCACTTTCCCCCACCCTCTTGTGCTTGATCAAGCTCTTCAGCACGATTTTTGAGCAGTCAATAAGACATGACTGCACGGGGCGAAATGCCATCAAACGTTTGGTTAATAATAACGATAATAATAATTATACTTATTATAATTATACATTACGCATACTGTGCATAAAATAGACAGTACACAATGTTCAACGTCATGTTCTTTGCAGTAGTCTGCGACAAAATCATTATTTATGTTGGCTATCTGCAAGCTTGCATTGCTGCCGGCTGCCAGTGATCACCGGTAATTCATGATACTTGTCGAAACATCTCATGAGTACACTTTTACCGAATAACATTATTTGTAACTTTTAAGTTAACAGCTCACTGTAATCAGTGTTTAAGTTGCAATCGTGACGTCCCTATCTGACAATGATGTTTTAGAAAGGACAATGACGTGTTGCACCGCTTACAGCTGAAAATGGTATTGTGGGGCGAGGGGACAGGTGGCGTAACCGTACACAATGTATTCAGTCATTCTGAAATATTTAGCTAAGCCGTGCAAACTGACTTTCAACACTATGAGCTGACAGATCTAAGCAATGACGCGCTTCCACATTTATTTCATGTTCGTCAAAGGCACTGCAGACAGCAACCGTGTCGTCATTAGCACGTGATGACATTTCCGTCTACGGGCGGAAAATCCCCGCTTTAAGTGGCATTTTTAAGGTTCCAACTGCCCACAGATAACGACAATGGCCTGCATATAATGTTGATCTGTATTATGATCCTGACTTTAGAATATTTGAACAGCAACACTCCTGCAACAAACTGAAAACAATTAAGCCCAATCTGCCACAAAATATATTCTAATGGACTACCACAAAATTAAAAGCAATCCCATTACAGGCCTGGACAGGCCCTGAGGGTTCCAGGAGGTTGAGGTTCCCAGATTTCAAGACAATCAGCACATGAAGGTGGTAAGGTTGTCAGCCCTATGGACCAGCTGCCTTTACCCCACAGGAAATATTCCTGGTGGTCATTTCTGTTAGAGGCTGAGTCAACCCAGCGGCCATAGTGCGGCTGGAAGGATTATGTCAATGAAAAATTGCAATGACACCATCGGGAATAGAACCCGCGACCTTCCGGATTGTAGCGCAGTGCCTCAATCAACTGCGCCACCGCGTGCCACACCACAAAATTAAACAACGAAACAAAAGAAATAAAGGGGTGAAAGAACAGAACACATGTACACACATGACTGGTAACGGGGCGGTGGAGGGCAAACGTGGCGTTAAGCTACCTCTCTGCACATCACGAAGGCATATGTGGGAATGGAGATGTAACTCCGCTTATTCCAGATCGGGTGTCAGATAGGGTGAGTAGTCAGATTCACGCGTCAGCCGCTTTACCCGCGGGGAAGTGGTCCTCGATGCCCACTGAATCGGTGACTGGGTTGGCCCCCTGAACAGGTCCGGACGCTTTCGAGCAGAAATAATTCTCTTGCCCACGCCAGGAATTGAACCACTGTTTCTTAGAAGTCCAATTCGTAGCCTGTAATCGTACTAACTACGGTGTACTGGCTCTGTTTAATGTATCTACAATACTAGATTACCATACGCACAGGTTTTAGAGTCTTTGTACCGTCCGGTTCCTGATTTCGTCTCGGTTTACCCCTTTTCGTCGACTGCAGTAAACGTGCTTTACATACACGCACAGGTATTTCCGCTTCGCACTTCCAAGCCACTGTTTAATTGCGGGTGTGCGCGATAACTGTCGTAATTTGCAGCACCGGGTCTTGGAACGCAGGTTACTTCCGCTTCGTTTGTTTATGATCTGTTGGTGACTGGGGGGTGACCTTGAACATGGAACAGCGTTGGGGAGCACTTATCACACATTTCGTTTGTTCGTTACTGAAGTCGCGCCAGGCATTTCGTTTTCCACTCTCTTTGTTCAAGTTCACGGACGAAATGCCAAGCGATTGGGCCCATAGACGTAACTTGGCTAACATCACCACTAGGGGAGAGGGGAGGCCAAAATCGAGGACCTTTAATTGAGGAAGAAGTCGGAAAGATTCGTTTTAACCGGTCCTTAATACAGACTCCCCTCTCTCCCCCCCCCCCCCCCCCCCCATTCTCATTCCAATAGCACACGCTTAACATTGTGGCGCGTTTCACAAACCACTGTTGCCGTAAAAAGCGCAAGTGTGTCTGTAGCCTAAGTTACCCAGCATACAAAGCGCGTGCGCCGTATTACATATTGTGATTTGTGGACTGTCCATCCCTACCGTATTTTTCCACATTAACTTATAAATGGCACGATTGTCGGGGGAAAAAATACTGAATATAAAATGTGTTGTAGAGTTTCCCCAAAACTTATGTCTGAAACGTTTCTCTTTCTAAGAAGAATTCAGCGAGACATGATCACAAATGTACACAGATTTTCATGGAAGGTAGTCGTTATTCTTCCCAGATTTTAATGAAACTTGACGGTTCTAGACAAATTTTCGAAAAACAGTCGTCTAACATTTCCTGAAAAATATGTTCAGTCGGAGCCAAATGTTCCATGGGGACAGACGGACGGACAGAGACACCCAGACACGGCGAAGCTAATAGTCGCTTTTAACAATTCTGCGAACCGCCTAACAATATCGGAGGAGAATATGTCCCCCTGCCCCCGCCTCCCCGCGACGCGCAGAAAGTTAAGCCTTTGACTAGCCCTGTGTAAAAGGAACCGTGCACCGAGTGGAACACCGCATCTCCATAGCTCCTGCACGTCCTGACAATCGTTATCACAAACTGTACCATACACAATGCCAGTACCTCTGCCGCAGGGTGTTCAGTAACTATTACACCACTGTATATCATTTTTCTAGAGCAGCAACCCCCTTTAAATTCTCACTGCACTCAAAGAATCAACCTTAGCATGCCAGGTCTTCAGTTCCAGAACAGCTGACTGCAGTTCGACAGTGATTTTACGGTTACTGATGGGAGTTTAGACGTTTCAGGTCGGAATATGAAGTGACTTTAAACCTTCTGGAACAAATATAAACTGAGGCACTTCCGGAGGATTTAAAACTATTCAATTTCGTGTCAATGGATGCCTCTAATAAGAAGAACTTATATTAATTCTCCTAGTAGTAGGGTATTTCTTGGAACTGCAAGAGGTGAAAGTTAAACTTTTAGATCTTAAGTCAGTTCCAGGAGAGAAACTGGAAATATTATACAGTGATTTAGTGCCGGTGATAAAGAAAACCATGTGATAATACCCGCCACGAAAGACAGGTGAAAACAACACTTACAGTCGGCCGAAAAAAAAGTTTCATACGAAGACTGTGAGTGTACGTAGGTTGTGATAAACATACAACGTCTACAAACAGCAGCTGATATCCAGTCCACTGACTGTACCGAAAATATATCAATAATGCTACATACACATAATGTGTGCTGAACAAGCGAAATCATTTTGTGATTTTGTCAGTGTTGAGCACAAGTAGCTTTGAAGCTTCGACAGGCTAGGTTTCTTTCCTCTTTTTCTTGCCACAGATGTTTCAAGGACCGAAATCTCACTTCTGCTCACAGAAGCCGTGCTCAAAGTCATAAAGAAGCTTTCTGAGAATCCATGCGAGGAGATGTACTTGCAATTTGTTTGTGACCAACTCTATTTATTTAATCACGCTCAGAATTCAGAAAACCACTATTGCTGCCACAGAAGTGACCTGAGGAATCAAGAAATTTAAGCAAAGCTTGGCAGACAGAAGAGACAAATTTACAACATGGTAAGCTGAAATGTTATTCCAAGAACGGACGGAACCAGAAATATTAAAGCCACAGAGTTCACTAGAGAAGCTTCTGCTTTTTATGCAACATATATCGTATGTATTACACTGAAATTTCAGAAGGGAAATTTCAAGAAGCAATCCTTCAGCTGAATAAGTCAAAATTATGTGAAGTCACAAGCAGTTAACTGCTGTTCAGCTACTTAATATTAAACTGAGATGGTCACCAATTAATGCTGCCCAATTATATGATTATCTTCGTTATGCAAGCACGTAATCTAACAACCTAGCGACTGGGAAAAGGAAAGCACCTGCTATACAGGGTGTTTCACGACTTTAGGGCATAACTGCAGGAGGTGATTTCCTAGGTCTTTGTGATCAAAAAAGTTCATATAAACATGTGTCCGATTTTGGACGGTTACGGAGTTATGACCG
>Ga0123354_10009464_pt1 | contig 14918 bp, 6 predicted proteins | sample TergutLab28metaG_2_FD_97872 | JGI IMG/M metagenome (GOLD analysis project Ga0123354, IMG submission 97872) | Labiotermes labralis P4 segment gut microbial communities from Petit-Saut dam, French Guiana - Lab288 P4 | ecosystem: Host-associated > Arthropoda: Insects > Digestive system > Gut ...
ATTTTCAAAGTTATTGCAATTTCGGCTGGCAACGAGCAAAAGTTTTGGGGGGGGGGGGTTAATGTCTTTGTCTTTAGAGTCAAGCAGTCCAAGAACAAGCAATCCAGGACTGCTTGACTGCTGTATCTTGAAAATGAGGGTGCTAGACCCCTCCACAACGTTGATCTCAGAAACCTTCAACTCTCAAAATAAGAACGGTTTAAATTTGGGAATGCTTTCTACCACGAAATTCAAAATCTTTTTCTTCCCATTTGTATCTAGAAACTCGAATTTTTAGATGTGTTTACGTCAATTTATTAGTGTTATATTTTGATACAGATGCGAAACTTCGACACTCACTGAAATGGAAAGAGATATATACAGGGTGTTTTTTAGGACAGCGTGCAAAGGAGAATATGTGTATCTAGAAAAGAGTAAGTAACGACAGAATGGAGGAAACTGTGTGATGAATGCTTTATAATTTTCAAGTATAAGGCTAATCAAATTAAGGAATATGAGGCGTAGTGTTTATGGGAAAAGAAGACAATGCATGTATTTCAGATGGGAAAGACTGAATGTAAGGGGTGAAAGGGTTGATGTAGGAGTGGATGGGAGCAGGATATTAAAATAAACTGAAACCAGTAAGACGTGCTGATATGCACTGGGTGTAACGGGATCAAGATAATGTCCAGAGATGGCTTTCTGTTCATACTGTTCGGTTTTGCTTCATTGCAAGGAGCACTGTGCTCCAGTTCAGTACACGTTTGGGTTCCTCTAAGAATGTTATGGACCAACTTGTGGAATACAATAGAACAACTTATTCTTGACACATATGTGTATGTAGACACGTCCAGAAGATCTTTTATGTAATTTTCGTGAATCATGGCCATGTTAGAATTTCCAAAGGATGATATATTAACATTCCGTGGCTTAGACCAAATACCTGCCTCTTTAGAAATCTGATTTACTTATAATCGCTGGCTGACTGTTTAAAATAGAACGCACGCTTTAATACGATTTGAGCAATGATTATTTTGATATTTGTATTATCCACAATCTGCCATGCCATTTTTGCAAAAACAAATTTTACAACTTTTGTCTAAGCCCTTGTCCTTAAAAAGCAGGGTTCATGGAACCCAAAATATCCGTGAAGCCTGGCTAGGGATCCGCTATATTATTTTTATTCTCCTGTTGTGAGCAGAAGAAAAATATTCTTTTGTGCAGTTTTAAAATTTTACATAACTTTTTTTTTTTTCGAAGCTTGCAACTCCGTGCAAGCGTGCAGTCAGTTTCTTCCTTGTAATCGAACTAAATGCACGTAATATGTTAGATATATTTGTCACCTATTACCTCCTACATAGAGCGGCCGGGGCGTGACACTGACCCCTCACCCCCTTCTAGTGCCGTGGTCAATAAAGAGTAGAGCTACACCTCTACTTCCCCTATGGACCGTACGGCCTGTACAGAGCTTGAGTGCCTGCACAAGGATGCACTTTACCCTTTTTTACCTACCTGCTACATGTTTCGGTGTTTCTTACACCATATTCAGGGGGACCATTGTGTTGTTTGCTCAAGAACTATATGCTTTTAGCAGTGTTGTTACGGAGGTTGTGCTGTAAAATATAAAGTATACTCGGTTTTTTTTTTAAATTTACAGTGCTTGTTACAGTGTTTAAAAGATATATAATTTGTTCTTGTATATCTTAAGAATCTAAAATATTAGTTAAAATCCTTATTGCAGAACATTAATGTAAGGGAGAAGACATCTTACCACCACGAAAGTGTCCAACGACATGACGTAAAGTTTTCCTCCAGTGAGTCGGAAGGGCTTCATAGAGCGCACAACCATTATACGGATGCTGCGCTTGAAACCTTCACTAGCCTCATACCACGGACTCTCATAAGCTGCCCGCACCATACTCTCGCACTGAAATAAAAAAAGAAAAACAGTTTTGATGTTCGTGCGACCGTGTATCGAAAAACAGCCTCTACACAGTGCACACGACCTGCCTCCCGGCGTCCAAAGTCTCCTGCCTGCACTTCAAGTGCTAAAAACCATATGCAGTAGTGTACAGCCTTCCACTCCTGAAGATGGGCACAGTGGTGCCCGAAACATGTTGAGTCATTGGTTTATCAATAAATCATAATTGTTGCATCAAGTTGGTCTAACAAATCGTTTCAAATAAAGCAGTGTTCTGTCATTGTTTAGGAGCATGAGAGCTTAGTACAACTGAACTTACAAACGCGGTAATATTTGTCATGTTTGGGTAGGACGGGATTTGACATTGTTAACCAGCTGTCACCACTCAGGTTTCTAATGATTTTACGCAGTCACTGACGTAAAATATTGCGACAGTATTTCAAAATAGTTCACAGTAGCTTCTCTCCACAAGCGTCACCATCCATCGCCCTGCGTCTCATGGCATTTGGTTAAAAGTGTATAATTACGTGAAACAGTTCAGCCAGTTGGGACGGCGACTGACTTCTAGACCAAACAGTCGAGATGTGATGGCTGTAATGACATAAAATGAAGATCTTGTTAAAATCTACACCAGACATATTAAACCGGCGGCCCGCGATCCGCATGCTTCCCGTTTGACTTCTCTTAGTGGCCTGCGAAACTTTCATAAAAACTTTGAATGCAGCCCAAAGATTATGCTTTATAAATAGTAACGTTCGACTTGGTAAGGGTGTAGATTCGGTTTTCAAACTTTTGAGCGAGACGTCACAATTTTGTGTTTTCTATGCGCCTGTATGTCATCAAACAAACGCCTAATCCGCATTGGCGGTCCAAAAAGGGCCTGTTTGACCTTGAATACGAAGGTACATTGGTCGTTCTAAGTACGGGTAGTTGTTCACCAGTCAACCTGGCCTAGCATCGAGCAACAGCGCTGTGAGAACCTCATATATCCCAGATTATAATCTGTCAGCATGATGACCACTGTAGACGCGCGTATACACACATGTCCATGTGAAATTTACTGTATTCGAGACAGCGAACAATGCAGTAGTGTGGCGAATAACCATTAGCACAGACCTGAGATATCGCAATAATGATTTGTGCTGTCCATTGGCCTTACTAGCACTGATCATCAAATCAATGATACAGAATGCTTTTGAGCAATCTAGTCCTTCAAACATTTTCACCTTGGTTAAACTAGCAGTATGTGGAATATAATGGTATTCCGACTACATAAGCCTTTTATACACAATTCGTTCATCCCAGCATCCTCAACACCGGTAGTAATTCAAAGGTTTATGTCATGGGCGTTGTATGGTAGCTTGCATGGCTTCAGCGATGCTTCGAATGAGATACGCCCTGCTGTATATGCAAGACAGTAAACGTTGTAGCAGGTTTCAGTCTATTACTGTAATCCAATATCATTGGGAACCAAACTTTGTTTATAAAAGGATTTGTTTTGCCGCTACCAAGTTGCTGACTTTGAATATCGACTTTTTTCTATTATATCAGCCTCAGACATTTGAAATTTTATTGGAGTATGAAAGGAAAGGAAACCGACGTTCATGAACAGAGAGAGAGAGAAAACTGCATTTGTGACAGTATTTTGAGTGAGTCAATTTAAGATATAGTCTTTGGAAAAAAGAGTAGAACCCCTTTGAAAAGTGAAGGTTAAGGTAAATGGCTGTCTATGCTTCTGGAAGCTTACACGTAACTAGAACGTGCAAAAGTTTAGTCCGGCTACAATGTAACTTAACAACCCATTCATGCTCTTTTGGAAGTACATGTGTACTTTCTTTAAGACTCTTGAGAAACGCGCAAATGTGCTGTGCAGGAAAAATTCAGGGGGCTTTAAATTTTTTAAAGTAAGTGGTACATATAATTACCACGCGACCGTAAATGGTTAATGAAAATGTTGCAATTCTAGCTGGGAATGTAATATTGTGGTTTAAATGTGCCCATTACCGTTCTATAGATATGAATTCCGAATAATGATTGTATTTCGTAGCTAATAGTATTATTTTAATGTTTTCGCATTAATAATAAAGCGACATTCTTAATTTCTGCCCAAGGTGGATGACGTAAAATTACTTAACGAAAAGGATTTTTTCCCTTTATGTGAAGAAATGCGAAGAAATTAGCGGCTAAACCGAAAAATGATATGTGTGTGTGTGTGTATATATATATATATATATATATATATATATATATATATAGAGAGAGAGAGAGAGAGAGAGAGAGAGATAGAATGTGATAAATAAAGGTATGCCTGTAAATAGGCCTTAGGTTGACGAATTTTAAGTGTGTGATTTTTTTTTAACCAAGCCAATAGTTTCGATTCCTTTAATATGAGGTACAGGCAAACTGTTCTAAATTAACTTCCGCAGTTTTATGAAAGTTCAATGTTGTTGAATCAGATTCAAGGCTAAAAATGCATTTCTTACAAGACAGGGAACTTGGAGACGTCATTTTTAACTTCTGTAAATGCACAAAGGTTTTATACCAAGGATACGTGAATTGTGTTAATGCGCAAGTTGAGTCTGTGACACAACACTTGTTATTGAAAAGCGTGCTTGATTTGGCGACTGAAAATTTTATGGAAGATTTGCAAAAGTCGTTCTCTCAACTTATCGGTGGCCGCAAGTGAAGGCATATTCAGTATCGTAGCCAGTTTTTTTTCTGGCGCCCAGAGCAAGTAATCACAATGGCCGCCCCTAAAAGAAATTGTTAACTTTGAGAAAACATACATTTTGAATAGACGTTTACATGGCTGGGTAATTCAAAATTTGTTGAACATAAAAAATCATTTTTTTTAATTCACAATATTAATTTTTTCCGCCACTTTGCCGCTCCTTGGTCTCTGCCTTTCGAAACGGCCACACAATTCGCCTTACCCCTCAGCTCTACAACCTTAAGAGGCTAAAGTCTTGGAACATAATTCGGTATTTGTTACTTTGTGCGACTGAGTCCACGAGGCGCACAATGGATTATGTTCCAGGAGTACGTAACCGTTTAGCATCTTTATACAACGGGTGACCTAAAATAAAGGATGTTGTTTTACAAATCCCTTTTCATGTATGTCAGACATAAGAGTTAATGCAGGATCTTCCATTTGCTAGCTGAATCTTAAATTTCCGTATGTGATCGACTGAATGATAGCATTTTTAAGTGAGACATTCCCGTTGTGTTGAGTATGCAAAATTTAATATAAAATATATGTAATATAGTCACACACAACCTTATATTTTATTAGATGATTTTAGATTATAATTCCAGCTACATGTTTCGGTCCAATTGTAGGGCCATCTTCAGGCTGATTTTTGAGAAGGTGGAGTGTACAATTCACCATCATATTTTAATAAGAAAGAATCCCAACAACTGTATACCCCCATAACCACCCCGTCAATTTTACTCTTTCTGTTTTAATGCTTTTTAATGCTTATTGTATCAAAATACCACATTTGAATTTTAATCTCAAGTTTTTCTATATAACACACCACAATTATTTTAACCAATTCTTGTAATACGAGATCTCGTAAATTGAAAGCATTAACAATTGTACACTCCACCTTCTCAAAGGATCAGCCTGAAGATGGCCCCACAATTGTGCCGAAACATGTAGCTGGAGTTACAATCTAATACAATCTAATAAAATATACAGTTGTGTGTGACTGTATTCTATATGTATAATATTTTAATGATAGCATGTGGCTACCTTAAAACTCGTATTAAATGACAAGCCTATCAGTTGTCATTACAGCTTATTTAGAACGTCATTGATTTCTTAAGGCTACTAATGTAATAGTTCAATTAAATCGTTTACCTGGTATGTGAGTTCGTTGCCGTACCAGCAGAATAATAGCAGCTGCATTATGGAGATAGCGAGGAACTGTACGAACGTTGCCATCCCAAATCCCCAGTCATCCATCTGGAAACATTTCATAAGGATGAGGACAGTATTTTTAGAGTTGTTAATGCTTGTGAAATTAATATAAAGTGAATTAATTAATACTACAATTTTCCTTCGTATATTATTACTGTTATAATTTTTAAATTAGAGTTCAGGTCTGCTATATCCTCACCTCTACTACGTGACTCTTGACAGTTTTTGTAATTAATTATTTTAAACTTAAAACTGACTTTAATTACGTTTGTTGTAATACCTAGAGTTATCCCTAAATCACAACTGTTCAGCAGAAACTACACAAGTTTTATAAACGATAACGAGTCTACTTTACCGTTGTATCAGCTGTAGAGGTTATGGGCCTTTATGATCGCAATAAATTTTACTCTTTGCAATTCGGTGCGATGAGTAGCCTGCGGCTTTGGCATCCGAGGAATTGTGGTTCTGATTTCGGCAGGATGCAAGTGATTGTCTTCTTCAAAGCAATCAGCCTGGCTCTGGAGCTCACACAGCCTGCTGTATAGTAAGTACCGGAAGTTCTTTTCCCGACAATAAAGCGTCCGGTGGTAAAGACGCCCGCTGACCTCCATCTAGGGCTAACGTTAAGAACGAGTTGAGCTGAACATTCGCTCCCTCATGTGCCTTCATGGCCAGCGCAGGGGCAACTTTACTGTGCACTTCATAGGATAAATTTTTAAGGCAAACAGAAGTGATGGCAACTGTAGCGTATCTTCTGTAACTGCCTGGCTTGTCTGAATGTGGGTAGCCAGATACAGCGGGAAGAAAAGCTTATTTTTTTTAACACCAGGCGGCTATGAAAGTGGCTAAGTGAGGTAACTGTAAAAGAATGTTAGGAAGATTGGAAGAATGTAAACAGTTTATTCAACTCGAGGCGAATGCTGTGGTAGCACTGTTAGACATCGCTTAGTATTTCTTAAAAGTCCGCCTCAGGAACTCCCCATTTCATATCAGAGTTTCATAACGACTGTGCGTCTTACCACTTCGTTAATTAATTCGCAATGTACACATTTAAATCGAGTGTTCGGCATAGAATTCATACGAGTGTGCTGAAAGATTTTACGCTCATAGTTCACCAACATTTGGAAGTATGTTTCCTCTGTCCAGTGATTCGTTGCAGAAGCTTTCAGTGATGTTATTTTACTATCCGATGAACACAACTTGATTGCTAAGAAATACGCAAAGGGAGGACACCACCTAAGGTTTCAGTAGATTTGAACAGAGTTGACTCACCACTGTGATCTGGAATATGATGAGGCAAAGAGTACCGGAGCTGCTCACGAACTGGGCGAACATCATCGGATTGAATACGTCCTCTAGTTCCGTAATAAACCTGAAAATTACTTATAATTATTTCGTCAGTCTCAGGAATATGAAATTGGAATTCATGACAATGAAGTAAATGGGCATTATATTTTTACGCCTGTTTCATTAAGTAGTGGCCTTAAAATTAGGTCTTTGCATTTTATAATGAGTTTCTTGCAACGCAGTAGAGAAAACATATTTTATTATTCTCCCTTTAAAGAGTCGCAAGGAACAGAGTGGATATTCGACAGTAATGTTTCTTGCTGTAAATTTGCTCGACGTAATAGACGTGTTGGCAGTAACTATTTTACTATATTAACGTACAGTGTGATGTAATTTGGTGTAATTCTTTTTAAGTTATCTTCCGAGAAGTCTGACTTTATTAAACTCAACTACCCATACTGCGATAACTACATTCAGCAATTCAGCCTATAATTCATAAATTCCTGTCACGATAAATGTAGTGAATCTGTGCTAATGAATTTTATACTCGTACATTTTATGATCCGCGGTGGCGCAGTTGGTTGAGGCACTGCGTTACAAGTCGGAAAGTCGCGGGTTCTTTTCCCGATGATGTTCTTGGAATTTTTCATTGACATAATCCTTTCGGCCGCAATTTGGCCCAGGGGTTGACTCAGCCTCTAACAAATGATTATCAGGAATGTGTAGGGCTGACAACCTTACCACCTTCATGTGCCGTCTGTATTGAAATCTGGGAGACTCAACCTCCTGGAACCCTCAGGGCCTCTTCAGGCCTATAATGGGATTGCTTTACCTTTTACATTTGATGGTCATATAAATAGGATGTAAAGACGGTAGATTTTGTAGCTACTTCATATTTCAGAGTTTCATACGGCTGATGAAAAAATCGATAACATGTCGAAGGAATAGATTATACAAAAATATAATTTTTTTTCATTTGTATTCTGTTGGGATTATCTTCAAATCTGTGTCATTCCGCGTGATTGATTTGTGTTTACCAAGTCAGTGTAAGTAGTTACGTGGTAATTAATTTGCCTACATACACTGATATTGACACAGACCATCAAGAGATTCTGTTCTTTTATGCAGCTGGGAAGTTCTTCGTGCTGTATACAAAATCTTTGCATGCTAATCCGTGCTGAACCAGATGTAGTGAACGTTAGTCTATTTTTATTACCAATTTTATGCACAAATTCTTTATTTTAATGCATTTATTATACTCCTCTCGTAACCTGTGTACCGAACGGTCACCTAAAGTGAGTGACGGTACCAGCTGCTGTACTGATACAATTTTTCATCCTGAAGGTGAGCATAATAATGCTCGAAACATGTAGAGGAGTATAATAAATGTATTAAAATAAAGAATTTGTGCAGCAAGTTGGTAATAAAAATAGACTGTCATTCTATTAGGATGCACGGTCAACCAAACATAAAAGTTTGCAGTGAACGTGTTCATGTGCGATACCTCTACTTACAATTTATAAAGGACATCTATATTCTAGAGTTCTTGTCTCTTGAACCTCACGCTCGACTCCGAAAGTGGAGGACAACACCCTGCTGGTGCGGTTGTCCAGAACACTGCCAGGGCAGCTATGTTCTATATCTAGAGACCCCTCTGAGATATTGCCGTACCGAGGGGCAGGGGATCAGCAGAACATGGCGCAGGACTATTTCACTTGTGTTGTCATTTTATTTCAACATGTTCGGGTTTGTTGATGTACTCCTTACAAACTACACTACAGGTTACTTCATTACAACGTAATAGAGCGGTTACCTTTCCACATTACATTTCTCACTCAGCTTGCTTAGTAGGGTGAAAATGCCCTGATTACATAGAGATTCAGCTAGAAATAAATGCTGTTCCTAGCAACATGTATTTAAAGTGTGTTGTATGTCTCCTTGCTTGTGGGATGTGATGTCACGTCACTAGGTAACTGGTTGGCAGCTCTTCGGGACCAAGTGTTGCTTTCATCTTTAAGGGTCGAAACGCCCTAGAAGAGCTGTTTCTCAGACCCTTGAAGTAAAGACCACTACGTCGTCTCGAAAGGTTTGGCGGCATCACATCCCGCAAGAACGGAGAACTCAACAACACAGCTGCGACAGCCAAGACTTGCCTATTACAAGGACTTTGCAGGAAACGGTGTGTGATTTACTTTGTATGCTTGTTTGGCTCACACAGTGGAAGTGTCTGACAGCGTTAATGGTCAGACGGCCTTGATATGTAAATATACATACATATTTGCGTCTAGGACCACAACAGGGATGGGGAAATGTACGAGGAAATGATATGTAGAAGATGAAGTTTTATACAAGTGTTCCCATTGAACTAACGCTGTGCCCTAACCGCTAGTGAAAGCCTGGATAGCGCTGTCGATATCAGCGCAGGTTGTGGCCTGGAGGACCGAGGAACCGTGTTTAAATTCCCTGTAGGGACGAGAGATTTGTTTCTGCTTCAAAAGGTTCAGACTTGCTCTCAGGCCCAGCCGACTCCTATTAAATGGCTACTTAGGGCTCTTTCCCGCGGGGGGCGGGGTAGAGCGATAGAAGGCTGGGGCTGAGCACTCATCCTGATTAGTGCTTAGGTTAAGGGTAAGTGGAATTGGACCTCCGCTCCCCGATACGTCTTCTTGGCGTACACAAGAAATACTGTGCCTTTTTCTGTTCGCTTTAACCTTACGCATTCGTGTTCCTTGTACTTTCTAAATTCGACAGTACTTGACCAAGACCTGTGTATTCTCGAAGCGGATCAGTTTGTAATTGCAAGCTTAGTCTGGCAGTGACGTAATGTACAGATTGGAGACTCCAAAAATTGAGATCCGTATAAATGTGCTAATCTGATACAGAAACCGATGGAAGATATCCATGCAAAAATATCATACCGCGTTCTTTTGCTCTATACAATGTAAGAATTAAAATGAAACACATTATTACACGAGAATTTCTTGATGATGTTGAAGACACTCGTTAAGTCCTATTGACATTTTTTGTTGTAAATTCTCCAAGAATCTGTCGTCTTCCTCCTGATTGTCGTGTGCGGTTTTGCTATCGTGTTCATCAGTAGTAGAATCTCTGTTTTTTATCTTTTCATTATCCACAACAATTGTTGCCCTTAGTTTGATATTTCTCAAAGCGTTTTTCAAGATTTTAAACTGCCCACAAGCATGGATAACTAAACCCACGAACATGGTGTCCAGACCAATGTTCACGGTTGGTCCGCATAATATCACCAACATTTGAAAACTGAAAGCTATTCCATAGTATCCCACTTGTTCGGTGTCAAAAGGGAAGACGGCCCTGTATGGTAATTTTCTTGGAGATGGCGCTGTAGAGTTAGTCTCGGCGTGTGTTGGAATGCTGTTGCTGACGATGGCTGTCATGGCGAAACAGAACAGACATCCAATGCCAAGACTGTAGTAAGACCAACTCATAGTCCTCGCATGCCGGTCGTAACTCTTAGCGATGTTTTTCTGTTCTTCAGACCACTTGGAAGGGGGAGATAGCTTTCCGTCGCGCAGTCCGTATACCATGCGACAGATCTGATTGCTGTTCACCAGGTAGCACAGCTGTTTGATCAAAGCTGCCCCGTATGTTAATAACGTACTTGCCGTGGCAGAAAAATTATCCAGGTCTCCCCATACGTAAAACAGATCGGCTACTTGTGTTGCCACATGTAAAAATATTACAGTCGCAACGAACCAAGAGTACGTCGTGTAGGCAGGACGTGTCTTCCGCTCCAAGCCAAAACTGTTCCACAGGCCGACCATTTTCAGAGTTTTGATATTAACTCTAAGAAAATCTTTCAAGAGGCAATCCTTGTCAGATTCTTCAGCCATAGTCTGTGATTTTGCTGTTGGTAAAAAATCGTCTGGTTTACTTATTAACTCGATATGAAATTAATTGAAGCTTCTTTAGTTAATCCCTTCTTAGTACAGATAACTTTTCCCACGTTAAGAAGTTAAGGTTCTTCCTTTTACTTGTATCTTCTGGTAATCTTAACCAATTGCGTGATAACTGTACAGTAGTTTAAAATATAAAAGCCTGTAACATATCTATCTTGAAAGATATGATCACTTTTATAACATATCTGATTGTATTACGTTAATAAAACCAAAATCCGTTCGGTGATGTCTAAACTTCTAAGCCACACGAACAATCTCTTTTTATGTAACACAGCGAGTTGTCACTCGAAAATGAAACTTTGTTGTCACTGCACTTGAATCTTCGTTTCAGCTACTTATCAAGTGAGAAAATCAGCAAACCTTTCAGTAGAGATACGTCATGTGTTTGTAAGTCTGTTATGAATAATAAGGAAATTTCTTTCCTTTAAACGATGGCGAAGCCTCATATTGGGAGGAATATTTTGTTGAGCTGGAATCGTTGCCTTTGTTGCTTAATACATTTCAGAAACACGAGCTTTGTGTTAAATGTTGCGGTACAATCAGACACATGAACCGTTTACGCAACTTGTGTCTTCACTGCCATTAGGAATTCCGTTTGTCTTTGAGACTATCGTTTGTAGCTGTGCCGGATACTGATCATACCTGTTTAATGGGCCGGTCTTTCGCTTCAGAAAGTAGGGGCTATTAATTTAGTTGCTACATACAACATACAAGAATTGCGCCCAAATTATTTTATACCAATGACTTCTTCTTTCCGTTTGCGAGTGATGTGTGTGTACTTCATGTTTTTTTACACTGAATATTGTATGTGTATTTTGAGGGTTGTTTTACCTGCATCTTCCTCATGAAATAAAGTGAAATTCCAACTTGATGCAACTAGGTAATTTTATTGATGTATTCTTAGCTCTACATGTGCCGTGCACGGCACCATCCGCACCGTACCCACGACCTACGCAGCGGCTCTCAAGACCACCACCCATTCGAAAACTCGGTTCAGAAAACCATATGCTGCAACTCAACATCTAATGCTCCTGATGATGGGCGTATGTACCCGAAACATGTCGAGCTAAGAATACATCAATAAAATTACCTAGTTGCATCAAGCTGGCATTTCATTTTATTTCATGTATGTGTATTTATCTACAGTCTTAATTTTTCCATGAGCTTCGAGTTTATGGTATGCGTTTCATTCAACCGTAAGTGGAAACAAGAAATTACGGTTGGATTTTCTTTAATTAAGAGGAGTTATTCGTTTCTATGGCTAGCAGTGGGAATTGGTAGTGCACCATTTCAACACTAATGCAGTTTTGTGCTAACTGATTTTATTGTATGTCCCCGTGGAGCTTCAAGTTGAAGCGTTCTGCAAAGCCATAGTGTCTTCAACTTCAGGGTCAAGTAGTCCAAGAAGAAACCTTCGGACGGTCTGGAACTACTCGCACAACGTCACGACTCAGAAGAATTGCGTCTTCAGTAATAGCTCTCTCAGAATCTCAAACTTCGTATTTCTTCTTTAGGCCGACTGAACCGAATACGCCTTCTTCCTTACTATTGCAAAACTATGTCAGGCTACACTTCTTGCCAGTCTTATCTTTCTCCATTTCATTACCCAGACAGATAGAATACTGGAAATACCAGTACATGGTAAAAGATCATAAGGGGATTTCAATCCGGGAGACGTGGATGTAGACTGGAGAATAGTATATTATAAGGTTTCTTAGAGAAATGCTGTGTTGTGGTGCAGACGCATTCATTTGGCTGAGAAAGTGGACTTGGGGTGAGGTGTAGCGAAAACGTTGTTGTAAATGGAAGGAAATTTCTTATTTCAGGCTGTGTGTCCTAATAATATACATGTGTATATATATATATATATATACAGGTTATGGAAAAGTCCAATATTTACAGGAAATTGAATTTATGTAGGTGAATTGCCTCAGGTCTCTTCAGTTCACTGTACGTAATCATCCCATCTCCGTGGAAGTAGTATAGCCTCTGAATTTATGAATTAGAAATCGCACTTCAAAAAAGTTGTTTCACGGGGTTTCAGTCCGGGGAAACATGTATGTCGTAACGGAAACCTCACATGTGCTTGAGGTAATTTATTTTTACGGATGACCATGTGGAAGCCGATACCGAGAAAACTCCGCTGCCGAAACTTGTGTTAAATTTAATTGAGTTTTTTTTGAGGGGTTGTTAATTTAGTTGCTGTGTGATTTGTCGAGATTTACGAAGTAAGCACCGAGGCGCCTCTTAAGACCACCAATCAGTGATTCAGTCATTCAGTCAATAAATATTCCATTTCCCTGGCTACGAAAGGCAAGGCATTATGTCACTGCAAATTGTGACTTATTAAATTTCTCGCTTCATGCTCACGCAACACGCACTGATATGACACCGTAAAGCTATTTATTCCTGTCTGCTAGTAATGCCTTTTTACGATGCGTTGTTTTGCTGTTATTAAAAACTAATTTTTGCCGCGTCAGTTACATTGTTGAGCTTCTCGTCATACGCTCTCGAATTCCTTCGTATCTGCTAATGTCTCTCGCTTCGCATTTCTAGTCTGCATTCGCAAGGCCTTGCATTCCTTAACACACTGCTCTGTTTATTTTCATTGCCTGCAATGTTTTCTTCTTGTCTTGCATTCTACCTTCTACGTGACCGTCTGTTTTTGCTTTAATTACATTTTTCTCTGTTCTCATAATAAATAAACTACTAAAAATTCCCAAAATGATCTCTTGGAAATATATATCCTACGTGTTCTTAAAATATTATAATCATTTTGAATGATTGATATTATTTGGCGAAAAACAAGAAAACAAATGTCATTTATGTTGTGGACATTGTCCATTATCATGAGCTCCTTCCAACATTTTGTTCTGCCTTCATTGTTTAACATTCGGGTTCTTGCTTTACGGAAACCCAAACCAAATGTCAGTTCAGCCCGCGTAGAAAGAAATTTTATTGGATAAGATGAATAAACTAGTCAACAAACGTTCGTACACTTGTATATATGCTTTGTTGAAAGTACAATGTAAAGAAATGGGTGGACGTTCTACTGTAGAACATCAAAGAATCCTGAGAACGATAAAACTTACAGTTTCCGGATGTGTGTTTGTTTTCGTGGCTGTTTCCAATGAGACGTGATGTTTATAATTTAAAGTAGTTTGTTTTGTTTTTCAGTAAGACATTTTGAGACTTTGACTACTTCTGTGGAAATTACTTCAAGGAATCTTACACATAGGAAGGGGAAAGCTATTTCAACGTACCGATCTGTTCCAGAGTTTTTGTAAATAGCGCCGCTGTAAATCAGGCGTACTGTTTTCCTGGTTTTTAGGCTTTCTATGTGCAGTAAAATGGCACGCCGTGTGTGGAGACCCAGTCCATCCTTACTTCTGTCCCTCTGTTATGACCTAGCAGCAGCAACTGAACTATTTGTTTTACTTGAAAGTCGGTGTAGGAGTCTTTATAAACTGTTGTCGGGCAAGAGTGCGTTTAATAAGACTTGACCCAGTGACAGAAAAATTTACTTAAGGGTGGAAACGAATTTGCTACCCATACGACTCTTATTTCTTGACCGAACTGGGCGAAATTCGGTATACTACATGTCCACGAAATTACGTTGAGCACCTCCGAATTTCGTGAAATACGGTCTAGTGAAAGCCATACTTCACTAAAGTGCTTAAATGTAAATTTTGTCCCGGTTTAAAAAGCTTACCATCCAATACGGTTAAAATGTGGTAAGAGAGAAGTACAAAACATGTACCGTACCCGTACAATAGGAACCAACCGGATGAACTATTTTCTTTCAATTTATTTCAATAATTAACCTCTACATGTTACGAGCAGGCTTACTGCTCATCATCAGGAGGTACTA
>Ga0123354_10009465_pt1 | contig 14918 bp, 9 predicted proteins | sample TergutLab28metaG_2_FD_97872 | JGI IMG/M metagenome (GOLD analysis project Ga0123354, IMG submission 97872) | Labiotermes labralis P4 segment gut microbial communities from Petit-Saut dam, French Guiana - Lab288 P4 | ecosystem: Host-associated > Arthropoda: Insects > Digestive system > Gut ...
CATACCCAAATATTTAATTTTATATCTTATGCTTTGGACATAAAAAACCCCCATTTGGGGGTATAAAAACCGGTGTCTGATTTGCTGTCGCCGTTATATCAGCAGCCGGATAATTTTAATTTATAATTCTTAATTCTTAATATAGTCCTGCAACGCCTTCACATAATCTTCGAAAGCTGTAACTCCTTTTTTAGTAATTTTACAAATGGTGCAAGGCATTTTCCCTTTGAATGTTTTAGTAACCGAGATGTAACCGGCTTCATTCAATTTATCTATCTGGACGCTGAGATTGCCTGAAGTCGCTCCGGTTTTATCTTTCAGGAAAACGAAATCGGCTTCTTCCGCGCTAATCAACAGCGACATCACTGCCAGACGCAATTGCGAATGTAACAGCGGGTCAAGTTCCTTAAACATTTTCTTTGGTTGATTTATTTAGTTTATAACCCGGAATCACAAACCCAAGAATCATGCATAGCGCCAGAATTATAAATTGCAAATCCAACTGTTAGCGCTTCCTTTCTGTACATTGTTCCGTGTTTGAATAATCATTTCATTAATGATATTTAAACTTTCCTGTTCCGTTAAATTTGTTTCCATAAAATTATTATTTTAATTTTGTTTATAAAGATACTGCAAATGTAAAGTATTTTATATTATAAACCAAATAAAATAGCAAGTATTTTTACTAAAAAATGTTAATTACTTTATCTTATAACGTAACTCGTTGATATTAAGCCGTAAACATCTTCTAACGATTTGCAATTAACTGACAAAACAAACGCTTCTATTTTCCTAAATAAACTCGTAGCCTGTCCTCTTATGGCTATTGCATTTGAATGATTTTTGCAAGTAAATACATTTTTAGGACTAAATTGGTTTTTTGTCAAATGTATTCCGGTTGAGATAAAACTTCTTTGAACAGTACCGTTTTTCCTAACCTCTATTTGAAGAAGTCCTTTTTTGTTTCCGTTGCTTCTCGTTTCTTGTCGAAAACATAGCGTAACTGTATATTATCCATGATTATAGATTGAAAATTGATACTTAATAAGTTGTAAAGATAGTGTTTTTAGCACTTATTTTGTACCTATTATGAAAAAAAGTATCAAAAAATATATAAAATTATATGCTATTTCATATCAAAGTATATCAAAATATACCTGTAAATCATTGCTTCATAGATATTTACAAGCGGAGAGAGGGGGATTCGAACCCCCGGTACAGTTTCCCGTACGACAGTTTAGCAAACTGTTGGTTTCAGCCACTCACCCATCTCTCCAAGCTTTGACTGATACTGATTCTTTCGAATATCGGTGCAAAGATACAAGAATCTTTTTGATTTAACAAAGATTTTAATTTCTATTTTATATTTTTGCACCGTCAAAATTAAATAATAATCACGATGAAACGAAGCGCTTTAAAGTCGAGAAAGAGAACTTTCCGGAGAAAAGTAATTTATGGAACGCTTGCTATCCTTATCCTGCTCGGACTAATCATTGGCGGCGCTATTTTTATAAAAATATCTTCACCGGCATTCAAAGCAGGTAAAATTACTTATCTTTACATTGATGAAAAGAAGGATTATGAAGCAATTATAGGACAATTGGAAACACAATCCCAAATAAAAGATATCCGCTTGTTTAAAAAATTGGCTTCAATGATGAAATATCCTCAAAATATTAAATCGGGTAAATATGAAATTAAGCCGGAATTGAATTATTTGGAACTTATCCGGATGTTGCGGAACGGGAATCAAGTTCCGGTTCAATTGACATTCAACAATATCCGGCTGGAAAAAGATTTTATTGAACGGATCGGCAATCAGTTGCGGTTTGGAGAGGACGTTCTCAGGGATCGGCTGAACCAGCCGGAAGTCTGCCGGTCGCTGGGATTTGATACAACAACCATTATGTGCATGTTTATACCGAATACCTACGAAATGTATTGGACGACGCCTGTTAATCAATTTCTTGAGCGTATGAAAAAAGAGTACGCTCGTTTTTGGACGCCCGAACGGTTAAGCAAGGCGCAAGCGATTCCATTAAGTCCGGTAGAGGCTTCCATTTTGGCTTCGATCGTAGAGGAGGAATCAGCCGACAAAGCGGAATATCCTGTTATTGCCGGGTTATATATCAATCGTTTACGAAAAGGAATGCTTTTACAGGCAGACCCGACCGTCAAATTTGCGGTAGGCGATTTTGAGTTACGTCGGATTTTAAATGTTCATTTAGCAATTAATTCTCCTTATAATACATATAAAAATCATGGACTTCCGCCGGGACCCATTCGCATTCCTTCTATTGCAAGCATTGATGCCGTGTTGAATTATACGCATCATAATTATTTGTATATGGCTGCCAAAGAAGATTTTTCAGGACGCCACAATTTTGCGGTAACGCTTTCGGAACACAACCGGAATGCCGATAAATATCGCGAGGCTTTGAATCGGAATAATATCAAGTGAATAAAATATTCGCTCCTCTTTCCCGTTATTTATAGAAAAATAATTTAATCCGGTATAAATTTATGGTAAAAAACGGTTTGATATATATAGCTGCTGCACTTGTTTTCATTTTATGTTTTTTGGCAGCTTGCGCTACTCCTTGCGGTTGTTAAAATAATTATGCCCTGTTGGTAAAAAATGAACAGGATTTTATTTGAGAAGTGCGTAAAATTTTATAATTTTGCAGCGCAAAAAGAAAAATGTTGAAATTATCCTAAAAAAAGGATAATTTATTTTTATAACTATTAAAAACAATTTCAAAATGATTAAAGTAGGTATTAACGGCTTTGGCCGTATCGGACGTATGGTGTTCCGCGCCGCAGTTTACAATTTTTCAAAAGATATCGAAGTAGTTGGTATCAACGATATTTTAGCTGCCGATTATTTGGCGTATATGCTAAAATATGATTCAGTTAACGGTCATTTCAAAGGCGATATTGCCGTTGAAGGTAATTTCTTGATTGTGAACGGTAAGAAAATTCGCTTAACGGCTGAAAAAGACCCCGCTAATTTGAAATGGAACGAAGTTGGCGCCGAGGTAGTTATTGAGTCGACAGGGCTCTTCCTGACGGACGAAACTGCTCGCAAACACATCGAAGCAGGCGCTAAGAAAGTACTCTTGTCGGGTCCTTCCAAAGATGCGACTCCTATGTTTGTTTATGGCGTCAATCACAATACGTATGCAGGACAGGATATTATATCCACCGCTTCCTGTACGACGAACTGTCTGGCTCCGATTGCCAAAGTATTGCATGAAAAATTCGGTATCGTTAAGGGATTGATGACAACGATTCATGCTACAACGGCTACGCAAAAAACCGTTGACGGTCCTTCTTCAAAAGATTGGCGCGGCGGACGCGGTATTCTGGAAAACATCATCCCGTCTTCCACCGGCGCAGCGAAAGCCGTAGGTAAAGTGCTTCCCGCTTTGAACGGAAAATTAACCGGTATGTCTTTCCGCGTTCCGACTTCCGTCGTTTCGGTTGTCGATTTGACCGTTCAATTGGAAAAGCCGGCTACCAAAGATGAAATCAGCGCTGCTATGAAAGCCGCTTCCGAAGGCGAATTGAAAGGCGTTTTGGGCTATACGGACGAATCTGTGGTTTCCACCGATTTCCGCGGCTGTCCATTGACTTCCATTTATGACGCCGAAGCCGGTATTTCTTTGGACGCTAACTTTGCCAAAGTGGTTTCGTGGTACGACAACGAATGGGGTTTCTCAAACAAAATGCTTGAAATGGCTCGCGTTGTTGTGAAATAATAAAACAATTTGTGACCAATGATTATTTGTAGAGACGTTGCGCGCAACGTCTCTACTTTTTTTATGCAACCTTAATATTATCCGTAGTGCCGCTCGCTGCAAAAACACCTAAGCGTTAATCGCCCTTGACCTGTTATTTTTTCTCCGCCACATTGTTAAAACTGAAATTTTTCTAAAATTTTTCTAAATTTCTTTTAAAACTAATGAAAAATTAATGTTTTTGGTAATCTTTCCCTTGTAAATTTGTAAAAAATTTTAGTACTATTTATTAATTAGGTAAAAATTTATGAAAAAAACGGTGTAGCCGAATCTACACAGAATGAAGGAGAATGTTTACAAATCATTTATTTTAATGTCATTTAAATTCAATTTATTAAATTTTATGGAAATTTATTCAGTAAAAAAACCGAAAAGGAAGAAAGCGTATTCTAATTCTTCCGGAAGAAGTTTAGTTCTGCGAATGTTCTTGGCGCTGTTTCTCTTCGCAGGTTTTGCGACAGGGAGTTATGCCCAAAACACGAGAACAATCACGGGGAAAGTTTCCGAAGCTAATGGCGACCCAATTATTGGAGCCAGTGTCGCTATTGCCGGAACGAACGAAGGAGCCGTTACGGATGTAAATGGTAATTTCACATTGGAAGCATCCGACAAATCGATGCTGGTCGTATCTTATTTGGGATTCAAAACCCAAAAGATCGCTGTAGGAAGTGGTAATTCACTGGAAATAAAACTTGTGGAAGACACGCAAAAATTGGATGAAGTCGTGGTTGTCGGTTTCGGCACTCAAAAAAGAGCCAATCTGACAGGATCTATAGCGGCAATCAACAATCAGGAATTGGAAGTTACAAAAAACCAGAACACGCAGAACATGCTGACCGGTAAGGTAGCCGGCGTACGCGTCATTCAAAGAACCGCAGAACCGGGCGATTTCAGCAACCAGTTCGACATCCGCGGTTTTGGAACGCCGCTGATTGTTATCGACGGCGTACCCCGCGGAAGCGATAGTTTTGCCCGCCTCTCCCCGGACGAAATCGAGAGCATCTCCGTTTTGAAAGACGCCTCGGCAGCCGTCTATGGAGTAAAAGCCGCTAACGGCGTCGTCCTGGTAACCACCAAGAGAGGTGAAAGTGGAAAAGTGAAGATTTCCTATAGCGGATATTATGGAGTACAATCGCCGGCGGACTTGCTGAAACCGGTCGGATCGGTCGACCGTATGATGCTTTTCAATGAAAAGAGCATGCGGAGTACGACCACTCCCATGTTGACCTATTCCGACGATCAAATTAACGCTTACCTGACCGGACAAAGAGTATCGACCGATTGGTACGATGCAACCTTAAGTAATACGGCGGGACAGCAGCAACACACCATCAGCGCCAGCGGAGGAACTCAGAGAGTGGACTATTTTCTGAATTTCACCTACACCCAGCAGGACGGGTTCTTTAAAAGCGGCGACTTGAACTACAACCGCTACAACCTGCGGGCGAATGTCAATGCACAGTTGACCAATCGCTTAAAGGTATCGTTAAAGTTAAACGGCATCTTAGATAACAAGTATAGTCCGAACGATCAGATTTGGGATATTTACAAAATGTTGTGGCGGTTGATTCCCGATGATCCTATTTATGCCAATAATAATCCGGGATATTATCAAAAAAACAGCACCTCTACCGATGTAAACAATACGGTTGCATTTACTCAGACCGATATTGCCGGCTATCGGAAAAATGTTAATAAATATTATCAGGCTACCGGTAGTTTCGTTTATGACGTTCCCTATATCAAAGGATTGACTTTTAACGGAATGTTTACTTACGACAATACGATTGCCGATAACAGCAATTATAAACAAGCATACAATGAATATGACTACAATTCTGTTGCCGATCAATATGTTGCAACCTCTAAAAACGGACCGACCAGCTTAGACCGGAAATATATCAATTCGGAAACAAGATTGTGGCAGTTGTCTTTGAATTATAAGCAATCTTTCTTGAATAAGCACAACGTGGAGGCGCTGGTTCTTTTCGAAGATTCCCATAGTCAAAGAGATAATATCCATGCCTTCCGCCAGTTCTCCATCCCCTTGCCTTACCTGTTTGCCGGCGAATCTACAAATCAATTGGGCACTGCCGATTCGGGAGATATTTCCGAATATGCTTCCAAAAGTACGGTAGGAAAACTCAACTACGATTTTGCAGGAAAATACATCGCGGAGTTTAGTTGCAGATACGACGGGTCTTCCAAATTTCCACCCAACAAGCGGTATGGTTTCTTTCCGGGCGGTTCCGTCGGATGGCGGTTGTCGGAAGAATCATTTATTAAGAACCATCTTTCTTTCATACAAAATCTGAAACTGCGGGCTTCATACGGCGTGTTGGGAGATGATGGCGCCGTCGATTATCAATTTATCAGCGGTTTTGATTATCCGAATACGTCCGGAGGAAGGTATAACAACTATCCGACGGGATATATGTTCAATGGATCATATTCAAATGCGCTTGGTTTTCGATCGGTTGCAAACCCGAATATTACATGGTACACATCCAAGACGTTGAATCTCGGTTTGGATGCCGACCTGTGGAAAGGCTTATTCGGATTTTCTTTCGATCTCTTTCAGCGGAACAGGGATGGATTGCTTGCTAACCGGATTTCAAACATACCCGGTACTTTTGGCTCTACCATGCCTCAGGAAAACCTCAACAGCGACCGGACGAAAGGACTTGAACTGGAATTACGGCACCATAACCGGATTGGCAACGATTTTAATTATAGTATTACAGGAAACGTAGCGCTCACCCGTACCCAGTATGGATACCGGGAACATGCTCCTTACGGCAGTTCTTACGATCAGTGGAGAAACAGCGTGGACAACCGGTGGAATGATATTTGGTTCGGTTACGGAGCTAACGGACGCTACACATCCTACGATCAGATTGCCACCTATCCTGTTTTTACGGGAATCGGAACGCTCCCCGGCGATTATATTTATCAGGATTGGAACGGCGACGGAACAATCGACGACGCCGACCGGCATCCGATTGCAACAACCACCAGCGCAGGTTCGGCAAACTTTCAGGACAAACGGAATTATCCGTTAATGAACTTCGGTCTGACTCTTTCGGCTCAATACAAAAGAATTGATCTCAGTATGCTGTTTCAAGGATCGGCTATGTCGTACATCGCTTATGGAGAACAATTGGCTTCGCCGCTCAACTGGAACGGAAATGCCCTGGATTTATTCCTCGACCGCTGGCATCCTGTCGATCCCAAGCTGGATCCTTATAACCGCAGCAATAGCTGGGTTTCAGGTTATTACTCTTACGGCGGAACCATGCCTGACGCCAATTCGAGTTTTCTCATACAAAACGGGGCTTACCTCCGGATGAAAACGGCGGAATTGGGATATAGCATTCCTCCCCGTATATTGAGAAAAGCAGGCATCCGGAAATTAAGAGTATATGTGAACGGATACAATCTGCTTACATTTACCCGCGTAAAAGGAGTCGACCCTGAACGCCCGGTGGATCAATACGGATACACCTATCCGTTGAACCAGACTGTGAATTTTGGTCTTAATATTGATTTTTAATTTATTAATACAAAATAGTATGAAGCGCAATATATATTTTATTATAAAAATTTTATTTGTAGTTCTTTTTATGGGATGCGATTCATTGGATATTCCACCGAAAAATATTATGAAAAATGAGGATATCTATAATGAAGGCGGTATCAAAGCCTACATGACAGGACTTTATAATCATTTGCCGATAGACGATTTCAATGTGACCGACGATACAAACAGTCCCGACGCCGGAGGTTATTTCGGTTGGAACAGTATTGTATGGCCCATGTTGAGTACGGGAGAAACCGTTAACCGGAACAATCCCGGAATTTACATTCCTCAAAAAGGATATTATGCTCAAGGTTATCAAGTGATTCGCAATGCCAACAACTTGATCGAGAATCTGCCCGCTTACGTGGATAAATTGACGGGAGCCGAAAGTTGGATTGCCGAAGCTAAATTCATTCGAGCTTACGTTTATTTTCAATTAGTCAAACGCTATGGCGGAGTGCCTCTCTTGGAAAAAGCGCAGCAAATCACCGACACGCTTTCAATAGCAAGAAGCAGTCATGAAGCTTGTTACGATTTTATTTTGAAAGATTTGGACGACGCTATCGCTAATATGCCTGCTACCAGCGACAAAGGAAGAGCGAACAAATATGTCGCCGCTGCCTTCAAATCAAGGGTAGCTATCTATGCAGGAAGCATTGCACGCTACGGAACTAAATACGAACTCAACGTTAATAGCGTGATGTTGTGCGGAATTCCGGCTTCCAGAGCCAACGACTATTTTCAACAGGCTTGGGATGCGGCTAAGGTCGTAGAACAGGGAGGTTTTTCCTTATATACCGGAGATGCCGATAAGGCGCTGAATTTTGAAAATATATTTGTTAAAGCCGACAACAGTCCCGAATCTGTTTTTATTCGTCAATACGATTTTACGAATTATGTTCATAGCTTTGATGCCATATACAGTCCTCCCCGAATGACTTCTACCTACGGCGACCGTTTCAATCCGACTTTGGACTGGGTGGAACTGTTTGACGGACTACCTGTTAATCCAGCTACCGGCAAATTGACGACTACCGACGCCGACGGGAATTACATTGTTTACGACGACGCCTATGCGTTGTATGCCAATGCCGAACCTCGTCTGAAAGGATCTCTCATTCTTCCGACCGAAGTATTTAAAGGCGTTGAATTGGATATCCGCAGGGGAATCATTAATGAAAACGTAGATCCTTCTACCAAGATTCAAAAGTTTGTCCCAGACGATTATAACAGTACGGCTGCCTATACCTCTAATAGCTTTTACAGCGGCAATATCCTGGAATCGACGGAAGTGGTGTTGAGCCAAACGCCATACGTTACTTCTACGGGAGCCAAATTGTATAAAAACGGTTTGGACGGACCGGCAAACGGAGGTTCTACCAATACTTTAACAGGATTCCACGGGAAAAAATGGTTAAATCCGGCGTGGACGCCTTCCCAAACGGCATTACATTCCTCTTTCCAATCCTGGATCGACATCCGGTACGCGGAAGTGCTCCTTAACCGGGCGGAAGCTGCATTGGAACTGGCGCAAAACGGAACGGCAAACTATGGCGGCGCGGATATGCAACAGGATGCCTTCAACTGTATGAACAAAGTTAGAGATAGAGCCGGCGCTACGCTTTTGGAAAGTCCCGGTGATCTTTCAACAGCTCCCGCTTTCAAGAGAGGGGAAGGTCCCGGCGGATTTGTGATGGCTCCTACTCGCGGTTTGCAACTCATCCGTGTGGAACGTTACAAAGAATTGGCTTTTGAACATAAAATCTATTGGGACTTAAGGCGTTGGTTTACTTTCGATCAGCAGATTTACAACTACCGCAGGAGAAGTATTAATCCTTTCCTGTTTGCTAAAGGCGCTACCGTCGACGCAAATGGTATTCCGGTCGGTAAATATATCTACGACATAAGGATCAGTGAAAGGGCTAACAACAATCTGACTTTCGATCCGAGATATTATTACGAGAAACTTCCGGATGCACAAATCAAGACGAATCCGTTGTTGGTACAAAATAATGGTTACTAATTTTTTATTATATTTGCAATATGAAACGAATATTATATATTTTATTTTTAACAGCTTTAGTTTCAGGTTTTTATTCCTGTCAAAAAGACAATTACAGCGGACCGGATGCTCAAATCAACGGACGGATTCTGGAACCGAGCGGTAATTTAATGCAAACGGAACAAGGAAGTGGTAATATGCGGATCAGGATGGATGAATTGAGCTGGACGCACGGAGATTCCACCATAGCGATTATTCCTACCTATTTGAATGTCCGTCAGGACGGTTCGTACGTCAATACTAAAATGTTCTCGGGACAATACAGGATGACGCCGATCGAAGGACCTTTTTATCCGTATGATGCAGCCGGTGAAATTGTAGACATCAAGGGTTCGGTAACGAAAGATTTTACCGTCATTCCGTATCTGAATGTAAACTGGGTTAGCGAACCCGCGCTTACGGCTGATAACAAAATCACCTGTTCTATCCAATTTACGCGGAATACCAAGAGCGGCGCCGCTATGCCCGATTTGAGCAATACGCGGCTGTATATTTCAACGACGGAATACGTAGGAAATAATAACTATGATTCACAAATGAGTACCGGAACTGTTAATCTGACAAATGCTCAGGAAGGGACTACCATCTCCTTAACTTCCGCAGCATTGAAATATACCGGTATGACTTATTATGTGAGAGTCGGCGTTTGTTGTAACGACAGTTATAAAAAATACAATTACACTGATATTGTGCAGGTAAAAGCGCCATAGTAAAAACTTTTCCCGGGAGTATGTCAAAAGCGGGAAACCCCGCATCAAGCGCTGGACGACAGGCTTTTGACATACTCCCATTTATTCATTCAACATTTTCATCCCATGAAGAAAAAATTCATTGTCCTTTATCTATTTATTTTTGCCATTTCAAACATAGCAACCGCTCAATCATTTTCCCTAAAAGAAAATTTCTCCACGCCCCAACAAACGATTAAAGTAATTGGGCGGGGAGCGTGTGCAATCGAAAACGGAATTCTTTCGTCGAAAGACGCCTACGCCTGCTTCGGCGATTCCGACTGGAAAAACTATAGCGTCAGCTTCAAAGCGCGGGCGCCGGAAGATGCGGAACAAGTGCAGATTTGGGCGGGATTCAGGGCTTATAATCGCTTCGACCGCTATATTGTCGGCTTAAGAGGAGGATTACAGGATAATTTATATTTAAGCCGGATGGGATATATGGGTACGGATGAGATGCTGGGATTGCGGAACCTGGATTTTCATCCGGTTCCCGGAACCTGGTACGAAATGAAAATAGAAGTTTGCGGTAACCGGTTCCGTATTTTCTTAAACAATGAATCCGTTCCCCGCATGGACGTTACGGATAAAAATGCCAATTTGGCTCCTTCAGGAGAAGTAACCTTAGGAGGAAGCTGGATTAAAACGGAGTTTGATGATTTAACCGTTACGCCGCTAAGTGAAGATTATCTGGCAAACATTCCGGTTCGGGAATACAAAAAAGAAATGACCGAACAGGAAAAAGAACAACAGCGGATAGAAGAACGTGCAGAATATAAACCATTAATTATAGATAAATTAAGCGAAGGCAGGACTACTGTTTCGTTAGATGGAACGTGGCTCTTCATGCCCGAATATCAACTTCAGGATAAACAAAAAGCAATTGCAACTGCAACGAATGATGAAGATTGGCATACCCTGAATGTTCCCAATTTCTGGAATCCTATCCGTATCTGGTTGCATGGCGAAACATTCGGAGCTTTTTCCAAAGGCGTTTCCGACCGCTATTATGAAAAAGAAACGCAACGGTGTGAAAATTATACTTTTGATTATAAACGAACAAGAGCAGCCTGGTACAGGCAATGGGTGGAACTTCCCGGCGGCATCCAGTCGAAACACATTGAATTAAACTTTGACGCCGTTTCAAAGATTGCAGAAGTATATATTAACGGGACATTTGCCGGCAGCCATATCGGTATGTTCGGCGACTTTAGCATAGACGGATCTTCGCTGTTCAAACCCGGTAAAAACCTGATAGCAGTGAAAGTTGTCAGGGATTACGTAAAAGACATTCAGGATGCCGACAAGGTTGTGGATGTAGCTGTTACCGTTCCGGTGACCAACAAAATGCTGAAAGACATCGCTCATGGATTTTACGGCGGCGATCCCGCAGGAATCTGGCAGCCGGTTAATCTGGTAATTACCGATCCGGCGCGCATCGAAGATGTATTCATTAAACCGGCATTGGATGGAGCATGCTTTGAAGTGACCGTCAAAAATGATGCGTCCGGTAAAACAAAATTCAATCTATATACCGATATTGTTGAAAAAAGTACAGGCAATCTTTTTGCTAAAGCCGAACCTCAAAACAACATCCTCTTAAATCCGGGAGAAGAACGGGTGATTACTTATTCGGTTTCCAACCTGAAACCTCATTTATGGACGCCTCAACATCCCGATTTATACGATTTTAATTTCCGGTTAGCTACCGGAAATAAAGATTTAGACCGGTTAACTATCTGTTCCGGATTTCGTACCTTTGTATCTAAAAACGGGCTATTATGTTTGAACGGCGTCCCTTACTGGTTGAGAGGAGGTAATCAAACGCCGTTTGCATTAGCCCCTAACGACAAAAATTTAGCAAATACTTTTTTCCAGTTGATGAAAGCCGGAAATATGGAAGTAACCCGTACGCATACCACTCCGTACAATGAATTGTGGATCGACGCCGCCGACACAAACGGCATCGGCATCAGTTTTGAAGGAACCTGGCCCTGGCTGATGATTCAGGAATCGATGCCCGACTCGCTTCTGATTCATTTGTGGGCGGATGAATACCTCTCGCTTCTCAAAAAATACAGGAATCATCCGTCGATTCTTATTTGGACGGTCAACAACGAAATGAAATTTTACGACAACGACCCCAATATCGAAAGAGCCAAGCAAAAAATGCGCATCATCTCCGACGTAGTCAAAAGAATGAGGGAAATAGACCCTACCCGTCCCGTCTGTTTTGACTCCAATTACCGGCGAAATGTAAAGAAGTTTGGAGAAGAATTTTACAAAGACATTGACGATGGCGATATCGACGATGTACATGCCTACTACAATTGGTATGATTACACCATCTTTAAATTTTTCAAAGGAGAGTTTCAAAAAAGCTTTAAGAATCCGGGACGTCCGTTAATCAGCCAGGAAATGTCCACAGGATATCCGAACAATGAAACCGGACATGCTACGCGGTTCTATAATCTGGTTCATCAGAATCCCCAATCATTAATAGGGTACCAATCATACGAATATGCTGATCCCAATGCCTTCCTGAATGTGCAGGCGTTTATTACGGGCGAATTGGCTGAAGCGTTCAGGCGTTCCTGCGACCAAAGTTCGGGCATACTCCATTTTTCTTTGTCAACCTGGTTCCGGAATGTTTACGATGCTGAAAACATCGAACCCTATCCGACCTATTATGCGCTGAAAAGAGCCTTGCAACCGACGCTGGTAAGCGCAGAAATCTGGGGACGCCATTTTTATGCCGGTGAAAAACTTCCTGTACAACTGTATGCAATCAATGACCGGGAAGACGGTAAAGACCTGAATCCTTCGCTCTTACATTGGGAATTAGTAACTGAAACCGGAGAGAAAATAACGGCGGGAAAAATTCAGGTTCCGGCAGTAAAGCATTATACCCGTCAAATTGTTATCCCTGATATCCGGATTCCCAATCGCTTGCCGGACGTAAAAACTCCATCCGTATTAAAATTAAGATTAACCGAACAGGGCGTTCAGGTTTCGGAAAACGAATACAGCATCCTTTTGGCGGAAAAAGCATGGATCCGGGTAATACTGCCGCCAACTAAAAAAATTGTTTTCGCCGGATTCGATGAAACAAAGAAAGTCCTTGATTTCCTGAATATCAGTTATAGTAACGGAAATACAATTACCGACGCATTAAAAATGAAATCCGATATTTGTATCCTGTCCGGATTGGACAAGCATTGCAGCGATGAAGAAATACGACAAATCAGGAATTATATCTCAGGAGGAGGAAAAGTATTGATTTCCGATTCTCCGGAAACAGTGCGGAAAATCTTTCCTGAATACATCAACGGCTTTATAATCCCAACGGAAGGCGATATTGTCAATATGGAAGTTCCGGAATCGCCCGTATTCGATGGCATCGGCTTGCAGGAACTGAGGTATTTCAACAACAACGAGCGGGAAATCCCTACGGTTTGCCACAGCGTTTTGAAAATCAACCGGAATCCGAATGTTACCGAATTGGCAAGCCAGATAAAAATTCATGGATACGTCAATGGTACTATGGCGCAACGATCAGAGTACATCAAAACAATCAAAGGATTCACGCTCGTAGAAATCAGGGATAATCAGGGAATCGCCCTGATTTCAACGATGGCGGTAGATAAAGCCGTCACCGATCCGGTAGCCGGAAAGTTAATGGTAAATATGATTAATCGTTTGGTAAAATGAAAAAAATACAAAAAATTATTCTCTTAGCCTGCTGTTTAATATCAGCGGGGCGCTTTTCAACCCATGCGCAAAAATTAACGGATTATGTCGATCCTTACATTGGTTCGGGAGGGCACGGACATGTTTTTCTCGGCGCTAATGTTCCGCATGGAGCCGTTCAAGCCGGTCCTTCCAATTTTTACAAAGGTTGGGATTGGTGTTCCGGTTATCATTACAGCGATAGCGTTATTATCGGATTTCCTCAACTGCACCTGAGCGGAACAGGAATCGGCGATCTGGGCGATATCCTCGTCATGCCTTATATGGGTGAAATAAAATTGAATAAAGGCATTGAAACGAAGCGTTACAGCGGTTATTCCTCTCTTTTCTCCCACAAAAACGAAAAAGCGAGACCGGGATATTATGCCGTCAGATTAGATGATTACAACATCAATGTGGAACTTACGGCGTCGGAACGCGTCGGTTTTCACAAATACCAATTTCCGCAGGGAAAGAATGCGCGGATCATTATCGATCTTGAAGAAGGAATTAATAATCAACCAACCGATACGTATATTGAACAGACCGATAAATATACCATCAAAGGTTACCGTTCGTCGACGGGTTGGGCTAAAAAACAACAGGTATTTTTTGCCGTTCAATCGTCTGTTCCTATTGATCATTTTACCGTATATGACGATTCCATTCCACTTTCCGGAAAGAAAGGAAAAGGTAAATCCATTAAAGGCTTAATCAGTTTCGGTGATGCGCCCCGTGAAATCATGTTAAAGATTGGTATCTCTCCCGTTAGCGCCGACAATGCATTAGCTGATATTAAAGCCGAAATTCCGGATTGGAATTTCGAAAAGACGGTTCAGACAGCAGATGAAAAATGGGAGAAAGAGTTGTCTAAAATCAGCGTGGAAACAAAAAATGAAACGGACAAGCGTATTTTCTATACCTCCATGTATCATTGGATGATGCATCCTTCCTTGTTTAACGACCACAACGGCGATTACAGAGGCGCCGATTGGGAAACATACAAAAAGGCGCCGTTC
>Ga0123354_10009466_pt1 | contig 14917 bp, 14 predicted proteins | sample TergutLab28metaG_2_FD_97872 | JGI IMG/M metagenome (GOLD analysis project Ga0123354, IMG submission 97872) | Labiotermes labralis P4 segment gut microbial communities from Petit-Saut dam, French Guiana - Lab288 P4 | ecosystem: Host-associated > Arthropoda: Insects > Digestive system > Gut ...
CACCAGCCCGAACGGCACCGTCATCACGCCGGCTCCGCCGCGCACGGGCATGCCGTCGGGCATGATCGCCAAGGCCGTCGCCTACACGATCGCGGATCGCGTGCGCGGCAATGGCCGCAAGCCGCATGAGGCGCCGATGACCAACCTGGGCGCGGCCTGCGTGGCCTCGGCCGGCAACGGCCTGTTCAGCGGCTCGGCTGCCGCAATGACGATGAACCCCGTCGTCCCCAACTGGGAGCAGTACCCGGCCACCGGACGTGACATCCGCACGACCACTGGTGAAATCGGTTTGGCCGGCCACTGGGTCAAGTTCATGCTCCACGTGTTGTTCATCTACAAGGCAAAGGCCCGCCCGCTGTGGTGGCTGATTCCCGAGTAAGAGATAAGGATTAATTGATATGTCAACCCAACCCTATGATCCGGCCGCGGCGGCAGAGATTGCCTCGGCACCGCTGCCGACGCCCGCTACTTTGCGCCAGCGCCGCAACGTGTTCATCCAGTTTTGGCGTTTCATCGCCTTCAACTTGATGATCGTGCGCGTCATCGGCTCGCAGACGGCTTCCAAGCGGGGCTAGTCAACACTTACGGGGCCGTCGGCGACGCGGGTGCCCAAAACCTGGGGCAACTCAGGCAGACGGGCAGCCACGTCGTCGGCGGCCTTTTCCGTTAGGCAAAGGAACGCACAGGTCGGGCCCGATCCGGAAAGCACAGCTCCCACGACCCCCGGCAGAGCAGAACCGAAGGCCAGTGTCTCACCGATTTCCGGACGAAGCGAAACCGCCGCCGGCGTCAGATCATTGACCAGGTGCGCGCCGACCAGTGATGCGTCGCCGCTTGTCAACACGTCGATCAGCTCATCTAGTCGGGCGTCTTGGCCGTCCGCCGACAGCTCGTCATGCCGGGCGAACACGTCTTGCGTGCTCAGCCCCCGGCGGGCCAGGGCAAACACCCAGTGGTAGGTGCCGGGGCAGGGCAGGGGAGTCAGCACGTCACCGCGCCTGACACCCAGGGCGACCCCGCCGAGCAGCGCGAAGGGCACGTCGGCGCCCAGTTCGGCGGCCAGGCTCATCAGGTCAGGCGCGCCAACACCCAGACCCCACAGCTCGTTGCAGGCGCGCAGCGCCGCCGCCGCGTCGGCCGACCCGCCCGCCATGCCGCCGGCCACCGGTATGGCCTTGTCGACAACCAGGCGGGCGCCCATCGAGGGGTCGCCGAAACGGGTGCGCAACAAGGCGGCGGCCCGTCCGGTCAGATCGCTGCCGTCCGTGGGAATCTGGCCCGCGCCCTCGCCGCTGATGTCCACCTCGATGCGTCCGGGCAGGGTGGTGCAGGTGAGCGTGTCGGCCAACTCGACGGCCATGAACACCGTCACCAGGTTGTGGTAGCCGTCTGGTCGACGGGACGAGCAGCGCAGCCCGAGGTTGACCTTGCCCGGGGCCCGGTAGACCAGTTCCGTCATGCCAGACTCACACCACTACACCCAGCCGGGAAGCCACATGTGCAGATTCCAGAACCAAGTCGGCATGACGGTGTCGTTCAGGATCGGCAGCAGGAAAGCGAAGTTCAAGGTGATCAGCACGACCGCCCCGCCGACGATGAACGAGTTGCGGCGTCGGTTGGGAGAGCCGGGCGAGCCGATAATCTTGCCCATGCACATGGCCAGTGTGGTGGCCGTGAACGGGATGATCATGATGGCGTAGAACAAGAAAACGGGACGGCTGGCGCTGATCCACCAGCCGATCCAGGTGGCCAGCCAGGCGATGGTCGGCACGGCGAATCGCCAGTCACGCCCGAATAACCAGAAAACCAGTGAGGCGACGATGGCGATCGCGGCAAACCACCACAGGAAAGGCGTGCCCAACCCGGTGATGATCGTCATGCAGGTGCCGCTGGTGTCGGCCGGGCAGCCGGGCGTGCCGGGGGCTTGCAGCCAGGTGTTGGTGGTGCCGTCCGTGTTGGTCCAGGTTTGCGTGCAAGACTTGGCCGAGTCGGCGGGGCAGCCCGGGGTGCCCGGCGGGATCGGGCCGGTGTATTCGATCCCGATGGTGCGGGCCAGCACCAGCCAACCGGCCGGGTGGGCATCGTAGGGGTGGGTTTGCTCGGTGATCCAGGTGCCGGTGTGGTAGTCCCAGATCTGGACGTTGTAGTGCCAAAGTGATGCCAGCGGTTCGCCGACCACCCGCACTGACAAGGCGGTCGGGTTTTTGGCTCCCCAGTCACGGTCGTAGCCGCCGGATGTCGCCAGCCAGCCGGCCCAGGTGGCGGTGTAGGTGATCGCGGCCACCAACACCATCAAGATGAACGCCATTATGCCGTCCCGCAGGATTGCCCAGCTGGCCTTTTCCCGGGCGCCGGCGGTGCTGCGGGCCCGGAAATCGAACACGACCGACGCGATTCCGACCACCGCCAGCACATACATGGAGTTCCATTTGCACCCGATGGCCAAGCCGAACAGGATGCCGGACGCCAGCCGCCAGGGACGCCACCACAGCAGCGGGCCGAACTTACCGTCCAGATTCGCCAGGTTGTTGCGCTCAAGGTAGTTCGCTAATCGGTTTCTGAACCAGTCGCGGTCGGCCAGGGCGGCTGCCACGGCCATCACCGTGAACGTCGCCTGGAAGATGTCCAGCAGCGCAATGCGGCTCATGACGTAGTCGAGGCCGTCCACGCACAGGAAGAAGCCGGCCAGGGCGCCAACCAGCGTCGAGCGCGACACCCGCCGGGCCATGCGCACCGTCGCGGCCACCAGCAGGCAGCCGAAAACCAGGCTGGCGAACCGCCAGCCGAACGAGTTCATGCCGAAAAGCCACTCGCCCGCGGCGATCAGATACTTCGCCATCTGGGGGTGCACAACCATGTCCGGCGTCGATAGCCAGCCGTTTGTCTGTCCCTGGGCGATCATGTCGTTGGCGTTGGACGGCCAGGCCCTGGCGTAGCCGAAGTGCAGCACCGACCAAGCCTCTTTGGCGTAGTAGGTCTCGTCGAAAATGATCTTGGGCGGGTTGGCCAGGCCGGGGAAGCGGATGCCAAAGGCGAGCAGCGTCAAGGCGATGGTTATCAGCCAGCTCAGCCGGTTGTCGTGGCGTAGGGGGTAGTCGTCGCGCAACCGGTCGACGGTGTGCCACGTGGGCGACCATTCATGATCGCCCTTCGCCAGGCGGATTCTGGGAAGCCGGTCGAGCAGGCTCGACGATGACGCCATGGTGTCCTCTCGATGTGGCCGGGCATTGTCACGACTCAGTTTACGCCGCAACTCGGGGTGATCCGTGATAATGGATAGGTGGCCAGTAATCAGTCTTCCGTGCCGGGCCGCTTGGTGCTGGCGGGTTCGCCGATCGGTGACTTGGCCGATGCCTCGCCCCATCTGGCGCAGGTGCTGTCAGGCGCCGACATCGTGGCGGCAGAAGACACCCGGCGCCTGAGGCGCCTGTGTGACCGGCTGGGCGTCACCCTGGCCGGGCGGGTCGTCAGCTACTTTGACGGCAACGAGGCCGAGCGGACGCCGGGTCTGGTGGCGTCCATGGTTGACGGGGCGACGGTCGTCGTGGTGACCGATGCCGGCATGCCGTCGGTGTCGGACCCGGGGTACCGGCTGGTGCGGGCCAGCCTGGATGCCGGTGTGGAGGTGGTGGCCGTGCCGGGGCCGTCGGCGGTGTTGTCGGCCTTGGCCGTGTCGGGCCTGCCGGTCCGCCGGTTCTGTTTCGAGGGGTTTCCGCCCCGCAAGTCCGGCGAGCGGGCGTCCTATCTGGCCACCCTTAGTCGCGAGCCCCGCACGATGGTGTTCTTCGAGGCGCCGCACCGGTTGGGCGAGTTCTTGGCGGCCTGCGTGACGGCTTTTGGCGGGGGACGGCCGGGGGCGGTCTGCCGCGAACTGACCAAGCCGCATCAGGAAGTCGTCCGCGGCCCCTTGAGCGAGCTGGCCCAGTGGGCGGAAGGCCCGGTGCTGGGGGAGGTCAGCGTCGTCATCGGCGGCTGGCAGGGGCTGGACGACGATGCCGCACAAGATGCTCTGTCGGCGGGGGTGAAGGCCGTCCGCCAGGCGGTGGCCGACGGCGCCACCACCCGGGCGGCCGTGGCGATGGTGGCGGCGGCGCAAGGCCTGCGCCGCAAGACCCTCTACGACGCGGTCGTGGCGAGTCCCAGGGATTCCGTGGCCGCACTCGAACCGGCCGCCGACATTGCGTCGGTGCTGGCCGATCACGGCTTTGCCGACCTGCCGCCGAAGCTGCCGCGGCCGGTGATCGACTCCCACACCCATCTCGACGCGGTCTTCGAGATGACGGGGCTAAGCCCCGAAGACAACCTGGTGGCGGCCGCGTCGGTCGGGGTTACCAGGGTCGTCCAGATCGGCTGCGACGTGGCCAGCTCTGGGTGGGCCGTCGAATTTGCCGCCGCGCACAGTGGCGTCGTCGCGGCCGTCGCGGTGCACCCCAACGATGCGGCCCGGCTGACGGCCAAGCAGTTGGAGGCGGCCATCCAGCAAATCGATGCGCTGGCGGGGGCGGGCAGCGTCCGCGCGATCGGTGAAACCGGCCTCGACTACTACCGCACACGGGATGCCGCCGGGCAGGCCCAGCAACGGGCCGCCTTCGCCGACCACATCGCCATGGCCGCCGCCCGGGGCTTGACGCTGGCGATCCACGACCGCGATGCCCACGGCGACATCCTGCGCGTGCTGGACGACGCACCGGTCCGCCCCGTTCGCGTCATCATGCATTGCTTCAGCGGCGGCATGGCGTTCGCGAAGGCCTGCGTCGAGCGGGGCTACTGGCTGAGCTTCCCCGGCACGGTGACATTCAAGGGGGCGGACGACCTGCGCGACGCGCTGGCCGTCACGCCGCTCGACCGCCTGCTGGTCGAAACCGACGCCCCATACCTGACCCCCGTGCCCGCCCGGGGACGGCCCAATGCCAGCTATCTGGTGGCCCACACGGCGGCATTCGTCGCTGAATACCGGGGCGACGATCTGGCCGCCCTGTGCGACGCGCTGACCGCCAACGCCGAGGCCGCCTACGGCGGGGCCTGGGGCGCGCCATGAGCGGGTTGCTGGGCCCTTCCGCGGTGCGGGAGTTGGCGGCCGCAGTCGGGTTGACCCCGAGCAAGCGCTGGGGTCAAAACTTCGTCGTCGACGCCAACACTGTGCGCCGCTTGGTGGGCCTGGCCGGCATCACACCGGGCGATGCCGTGCTGGAGGTCGGGCCGGGGCTGGGTTCACTGACGCTGGGCCTGCTGGAGGCCGGTGCGCAGGTCACGGCCGTCGAGATCGATCCACGACTGGCGCGTCAGCTTCCCCTCACCGTCGCGCAGCGCCTGCCGGAGGCAGTCGGGCGTCTTGGCGTCATCGAGGGGGACGCCCTGCGCCTGACGTCGCTTGACAGCCTGCCCACCAAGCTGGTGGCCAACCTGCCGTACAACGTCGCGGTGCCGGTGGTCCTGACGCTGCTCGAGCGGTTTGACGCCCTGGCCGACGGCCTGGTGATGGTCCAGTTGGAGGTCGCCCAACGCTTGACCGCCGCACCCGGGTCAAAGATCTACGGGGCGCCCAGCGCCAAACTGGCCTGGTTTGCCAGCGCCCAATTCGCCGGCACGGTGCCGGCCAGCGTCTTCTGGCCGGTGCCCAATGTGGGATCGGGCCTGGTGCGATTCACGCGCCGCCCCGCGCCGTCGGGCGTCCCGCGCAACTTGGTCTTTGCCGTCGTCGATGCCGCCTTCGCGCAGCGGCGCAAGATGCTGCGATCAGCCCTGGCACCGCTGGGTTCCCGGTCTCCTGACGCGCTGGAGGCGGCTGGGGTGGCGCCGACGGCGCGGGGCGAAACCTGCACGATCGGCCAATTCGCCGCCATCGCGGAGGCGCTTTTCAGCGAACCGTGAGCGTCGGGTGGTGCTGAAGGTGAGCCAGGCCGTTCCAGGCCAGGTTCACCAGCTGGGCTGCCAGAACGTCCTTTGGCGGCTGGCGGGTTTCCAGCCAAGCCTGGCCGGCCATGGACACCAAGCCGACCAGGGCCTGCGCCAACGGGCGGGCAAGTTCCGGGTCGAACCGGTGGTGCGACAGCTGTGAGCGCATGATCTCTTCGGCATGTATCGTCACGTCGCTCAAGATCGACGCGTAGGTGCCCGTGCGGGAATCCCGGGACAGAATGCGAAAGCCCTCGGGGCAGTCGTCGATGTAGTCGAGCAGCGCCAGAATGCCGCGCTCCAGGGTTTCCCGGTAGCGCGCATTGGGCGTGTCGAGCGCCGCGCAGACGGCGCCATCAAGCCGCTGGGCCTCGCGATCGACGATGACGGCGTACAGCCCGTCCTTGCTGCCGAAGTGTTCGTAGACGATCGGCTTCGACACCGCGGCGGCCGCCGCGATCTCCTCGACCGATGTGGCATCGACACCGTTTTCGGCGAACAGCCCGCGGGCCACCTTGATGAGCTGTTCGCGGCGTTCCACACCGCTCATGCGCACCCGCGGTGTCGCCTCGCTGGTCGCCTGTTCCTTGGCCGGCAACATCAACCCACCTCCTTGCTCCACGGCGGTGGCACATGCTGCCACCCGTTCATAACGGCCGCCAGACGCATCGGGCGCGGCGAGCTGAACACCTCTTCAAGGCTCAACGGGTGACCGTCCGGCCCGCTGAGCGGCACCCGCCAGTTGGGGTACTCGTCGATGGTGCCGGGCTGGTTCTGGGTGCGGCGGTCGCCCACCGCGTCCACCAGGTAGGCGCACAAGACCTGGGCCGACGACGCCACCAGCGCCCGGTGCAGCCCCAGAACGTCGGCTTCCACGTCGTCCAAAGTGATGCCGTCCATCGGGTTGACGACATCGCCGTGGGCCCCCAGGTAGTCCAGCCACCAGCGCTGCTCGCCGCGGGCGTTGGCCAGCTCGACGTCCAGCGGCTCGGTCAGCAGGCCCAATTCGTGGCGCAGGTGAACATGGTCGAGGGCCAAGAACCCGGCCGTCGGCGGCAGGTCGTGCGTCGTCACCGAGGCGAGGCAGGCGCTGCGCCAGCGGTCGGGCGGAAGCGGGCGGCCACCCTCGTATTCGAACCAGAGCACCGACGTGCCAAGGATGCCCCGCCGCGTCAGATAGTCACGCACCCACGGTTCGACGGTGCCCAGGTCCTCGCCGATGACGACGGCGCCCGCCCGGTGGGCTTCCAGGGCCAGAATGCCGACCATGGCTTCGTGGTTGTAGCGCACGTAGCAGCCCTCGCTGGGCGGACGGCCGCGCGGCACCCACCACAACCGGAACAGTCCCATGACGTGGTCGATGCGCAGCCCGCCGGCGTGGTGCAGCGCATGTCGCACGACCTGCCGGAACGGCACGAAGTCGAGATCGGCCAGGCGGTCGGGGCGCCAGGGTGGCTGACCCCAAAGCTGGCCCAACTGGTTGTAGGCATCGGGCGGTGCCCCAACCTCGACGTCGCTCGCATAGACGTCCGCCATCATCCAGGCGTCGGCGCCCTTCGGGTTGGTGCCGACAGCCAAATCCGTCACCACGCCGACCTTCATGCCGGCCTCGCGCGCCGCATGCTGGGCCGCGCCGAGCTGCTCTTGGGCGATCCACTGAAGCCACTCCACGAAAGCCAAATCCAGGGCATTGTCGGCGGCGAGCGAGTCGCATTCGGGTGAGGCGGGGCGCTGTTCGGCGGGGGGCCAGGCGTGCCAGTCGGCACCGGATCGCTCGCTGAGCAAGGTCCAAATGGCGAAGTCGTGCAGCGGGCGTCCTTCGCCGTGGCGCCAGGCCCGCAGCGACATTTCGCGGGCCGGCGACAGGCCGGCATCGAAGACGATGCGCAGCGCCTGACGCTTGATCGCCCAGGCCGTGTCGCGGTCGACGCTGTCGCGCGGCAGGCCGACGGCCCGGGCCCGCAGCCTCCGGAGACGGTTGCGGTCAGGCCCGGCAACGCTGCCGTATTCCGGGATCGCGTCCGGACGGATGTAAATGGGATTGATGTAGCGCCTGGTCGACGGCAGGTAGGGCGATGGCTCCATCGGCGGGATTGGTTCGGCGGCATGCACCGGGTTGATCAGCACGTAGTCGGCCTGTTGGGTGGTGGCGGCCCAGGTGGCCAGCGCGCCCAGGTCGTCGAAATCGCCGATGCCCCACGAGCCGCCCGAGCGCACCGAATAGAGCTGGACGGCATAGCCCCACAGGCGGTCCGTCGGCAAGTCCAGCGACCTCGGCGTGACGGCCAGCGCCGCTTCGGCGGCGGCGTCGCCGTACGTCAGAACCATCGTGTGGTAGCCCAGCGGCAGGTCGCCCGGCAGCTCGAAGGTTGCTTCCCCCAGCCAGGCGCCATCGATCAGCCGGTCGTCATTCCAGTTGTCGATCTGGCGGACCTCGACGTCGCCGCCGTCCTCCAGCCTGACGCGCAGCGTCGTCGGCCAGCCGGCTGGCACGTGCGCGTTGACCCAGGCGGTTTGCCCCTGCTGCACGACGGTGCCGGACGGCAGGGGGCACCGCCACACCTGGTCGCGCTGGCTGGCCAGTGCCGCGTCGATGGCGGCATCGGTCGACGCGTCAATCCCCAAGGCCGCCAGGATGTCCACCACGGTGGCGTCACTGACGTGGATCGAATTGCCCTTCCAGTCCCACGATTGGGTCTGGAGGCCAAAGATCTGTGCCAGTTCGTCCAGCCGGGTGTCCAAATGCGCTCCGTTCAGCGGGCCGGCCGCACAACCTGTGTGCGGGCGAGTTTGTCGTGGATGCATTGACGCTTGGGGTCCCAGACGGGCCACAGGTAGTTGAAAACCACATAGAGCAGACCGGCCCATGTCAACGCGCTGCCCAGACTGTTGCGCAGCGCCGACGTGACGTCCAAGACGAGGAACCCGCCGCCGGTCAGCAGGGCAATCGGCAGGACCACCTGCAGCAAGACCCTCAGCGCTATCGGCCCGGCGGGCATTCGGCGGGGTGCCAGGCCCTTGCCGGCGGGCACGACGCGCAATCCGCAGGCCAACTGGCCGACGGTGGCGCCGAACAGTGCGGTCAACGCCCCGAAGTAAAGGCACGCCACGACTATTTGAAGGCCGGTCGAGATCATCAGGCTCTGGGCAAGCTGGTATTTGGAGTCCCAAATTGACGGCAATGTGGTGGCGCCCTGGGTGATCGCATTCAGGGCGTCCGTCAGCCAGTTCGTTGTGCCGCTCATGAGATTGGGGATCAGTGGTTGGTAGATCGTCTGGACGACCGACAAAACGATGCCGTCGAGGATGAACGCCAGCACCCGCCACCACCAGCCAGCCAGTCGCACACCGTCAGTCGTCGCGGGGCCGCTGCTTGCCAATGGCGCGGCCGGGATTGCCGGACCCTTGTAGACAGGCATGACCGAGGCGCTTTGGGCATACCTGGTGTAGGGGTCGGCGGACGCCGACGTGGCCGGTGCGGCGGTGGGTGTGGTCGCGGTTCTGGTTTCGGCAGTCCAGGCGTCGCCCGCCCAATAACGTTGGCGCTCGGCGTCAGCGGGGTCGGGGTACCAGCCCGGCTGCGGTTCAGTCATACCTCAATCATGCCATCTGCGGTCATGCCGCCGCCACGGTTTCCAGCAGCGACTGCTGTATCCAGCCGCACCAATCGAGGACAGCCGCGGTGGCGGCGCGTGGATCGGCGTCGAGCCGTGTGGCCAGCACGAGCCGCAGGTTGGTCAGCGTCGTCAGCCAGGCGTCCACATGGCCGGGGGTGACGGTCACCCAGCCGTCGTCGGCGTCCAAGAGGTCGGCGATGACGATTTGGGCGGCCTCGGCTTTGGCGCTCGCCTGGTCGGCCTGGGTGAAGTGGCGAAACTCTTCGCTGGCGTCGGCGTCACCGCGGTAGGCATCGGGAAACAGCCGGCTAATGGCGGGGTCTGGCAGCCATTCGCCGTCCTGATTTCGGAGGGGTTGCACAAGCTCTGCCAACTCGCCGGCAAGGGTGCCCAGCACGGCCGCCTCGTTTTGCGTCAGCCTGGCCAGGAAGGTCTTGCCGCGCCGCCTGAACGCTTTCATCACACCTGCTCCAACGTCGCCCACAGACCGTAACCCTGCATTGCGGCCGCGTCCAGTTCCATGGTTTCACGGTCACCTTGGGAGACGATCGCCCGTCCCTGCTGGTGGACGGTCATCATCAGGCGCTCGGACTTGTCGCGAGGATACCCGAAATACGTCATGAAGACGTAGGTGACGTAGCTCATGAGGTTGACGGGGTCGTTCCAGACGACGGTGGCCCAGGGCGTCAGGGGGGCGACGTCGACCTCGGTCAGCGGGCTGGTCAGCGTGTCGGTCATGATGTCTCCTCGCCTACCAGGCTACCGCTTCCGAAGCGACCGAATTAGGAAACAAACCTGTTGCAAAAATCCTTGGTGCGCCGGTAGAGTCGGGTGTGTGAAGAGACTGGCCTGGAGCGAGCGGTTCGACCGCTGGTCCACGGGGCGGGTGTCGGGGCCAATCATCTTGTTGGTGGTCATGTGGGTGACGTTCCAGTTGACGACGCTGATCGCCCAGCCACTGCAACTGTGGCTGGCCCATCTGTTCGCCGGGCCGGTCAGCCGCGGCGCGACGGCGCTGCTTGGGTGGATGCGCCTTTCCGAAACCTGGGTCCACGGGCTGGTGGTTAACGGGATCATCGCCGGTGTGGGCACATTGCTGGCGTTCCTGCCGCTGATGATCATCATGTTCGTCCTGCTGTCGGTGCTGGAACACTCGGGCTACATGGCTCGGGCGGCGGTCACCGTCAGCGGCCTGATGCGCCGCATCGGGCTGCCGGGTGAGGCTTTCCTGCCGTTGATAGTGGGTTTCGGCTGCAACGTGCCGGCGGTGATTGCGACGGGCGACCTGGCCGACCCCCGTCAGCGCCGGCTGACGGCGTTGCTCGTGCCCTTTACCTCGTGCTCGGCCCGCTTGACGGTGTACATGCTCGTCAGCTCGGCGTTTTTTGGAAGATGGGCGGGGACGGCGGTTTTCGCCATGTACGTGCTGTCCATTTGGTTGGTGGTGGGCGTCGGCTGGGTCTTGCGGCGGGCCATGTGGCAGCGGTGGCCCGGTTTGCCGATGGTGCTCGACCTGCCGCCCGTCCACACCCCCGGCTGGAAAGCGGTGGTGGCGTCCGCCTGGAATCGGGTGGTGGACTTCCTCAAGACGGCGTCCGGCATAATCGTCGCCGTCGTGGTGGTGGTCTGGGTGCTGCAGGCCATACCAGTTGGTGCGGGGCACGGCGGGTTTGGCCACGTGCCACTCGACGACTCTTTGTTTGTCGCCGTGGCGCAGATCTTCGCGCCGCTGTTCATTCTGGCCGGGTTCGGCACGTGGCATCTGGTGGCGCCGCTGGTGGCCGGCTTTGCGGCCAAGGAAGCGGTTGTCGCATCGTTGGGGCAGACCTTCGGGGGCGGCGATCTGTCGGCCGCGCTTCACACTGCCTTCAATGCGGCCTCGGGTGGGCATGCCGTGGCGGGGGCGGCCGCGTTCTTGGTGTTTGTGCTTGTGTACACGCCATGTGCGGCGACGGTGGCGGCTCTGCGCCGCCAGATCGGTTGGCGCTGGACGGGGTTCGGAGTGGCGCTGCAGCTGGTTTTGGCCTGGGTGCTGGCGGTCGTCGTCTTCCAGATCGGACGCCTGCTATGACGCCCGAGCAGGCCGTGCTTGACGCCGTCAACCGCGGCGCGATCACCCTGCCGCAAATCGCGGAGGCGACGGGCCTGTCGGCCCAAGAGGTGGCTGTCTGCGTCGCCCGCCTGGTGTTCACGCACCAGTTGGCCGGCGCATCGTCCCTGGGGAACTGCCTGTCAGGCTGCGCCGATTGTTCGCTGGTCTGCGACAGCCGCAGGCGCACCTGACTACAAGCGGTGACCGGCCTGGGCTAGGCTGACAGCATGTCATTGCCCGTTGGCGACTTGGCCGCCTTGCTGAAAACTTTGGTCGATACCCGCTCCGTCAGCGGCGACGAGGGGCCGTTGGCCGACGCCGTCGAGGCGGCGCTGCACGGCGCGCCGCACCTGACGGCTGGGCGCCAGGGCAACACGGTTTGGGCCCGCACCGAGCTGGGGCGGGCGTCGCGGGTCGTCATCGCCGGGCACCTGGACACGGTGCCGGTGGCGGGCAATCTGCCGTCGCGGATGATCGACAGGCCGGGCGGTGAGCCCATGCTTTGGGGACGGGGCAGCGTGGACATGAAAGGCGGCGTGGCCGTCATGCTGCACGTCGCCACAGCGGTGCCGGAGCCCAGCCGCGACGTCACCTGGATCTTCTACGACTGCGAGGAAGTCGAGGCGGCCCGCAACGGCTTGGGCCTCTTGGCCAAAAGCCGGCCAGAGCTTTTGGCCGGCGATCTGGCCATCTTGATGGAGCCGACCAACGGGCAGGTCGAGGGCGGATGCCAGGGGACGCTGCGATTCACGGTGACCACCCGGGGCGTGGCCGCCCACAGTGCTCGCGGCTGGTTTGGCCGCAACGCCATCCACGCGGCGGCGCCGGTGCTGGCCAGGGTTGCCGAGGCCCAGCCGCTGTTCGGCGAGGTCGAGGTGGACGGGCTGACATACCGCGAGGGACTGAACGCCACGATGATCGACGGGGGAGTGGCCAGCAACGTCATCCCCGACAAGTGCGTCATCCAGGTCAACTACCGCTTCGCGCCGTCGGTTGGCGTAGCAGCGGCCGAGGCCAAGATGCGTGCCCTGTTCGACGGTTTGGGCGATTTCGAGTTGCTGGACGCCTCGGCGGGGGCCCGGCCCGGACTGGACAGACCGGCCGCGCGGGCGTTCGTGTCCGCGACTGGCGTGGCGGTGGCGCCCAAGTACGGCTGGACGGACGTCGCCCGTTTCAGCGCCCTGGGGGTTCCAGCCCTCAACTACGGCCCGGGGGATCCGTCTTTGTGTCACCGGGACGACGAGGCCGTCTCGGTGTCGCAGGTGCAGGCCTGCGCCGACGCCTTGGCGCGCTGGTTGGCCGCTGGCTGATCAGGGCGAGTCTGTGGTTGGCGGCGGCGTGGGCGAGTCTGTGGTTGGCGGCGACGGCTCTGAGGGCGTCGGCGTCGCCGTCGGCGAATCTGTGGTTGGCGGCGTGGTCGGGTTGGTGGGCGGCGCCGTGGTGGTTGTCGACGTACCCGAAGGCGTCGGGGTTGTCGGGGTGGCGGAAGGCGGCGGGGTGTGCGGCAGCTGTTGCCCGGGGTGCGTGCTCTGCCACAGCTGGTTCGACGCCATCACCAGGCGCGACTGCTCGTTCAGGTTGGCGGTGGCGTCCGTCACCGCCTGTGTGGCGGCGGTGACCTCGTCCGGGGTGCTGACACCCGGCGTGATCGAGCTGGAGTTGTCCAGCACAATCTGCGCCGCGGCGATGGCCGCCTTCAGACCATCCCAAGTTGACTGGTCAGCGACTTGGCCTTGCGTCAGATTCAGCCTCATCTGGGCCGTCGCGATCGCGTCGGTCAAGTCCGACACAGCCGAGTCGAAGCCGGTCATACCGCCCGAGAATTTGGCATCGGCCAAGGCCTGGTCGACCGCTTTTGTCTGCGTGCCCAGGTCTGTTGTGGCGGTGGCCAAGCCGGGCAACCAGGCGGTCACCTGCGCCGAAGTGACGTGCAGCGAGACCACGGTGCTCAAGTCGAACCCGGAAGTCGGTATCTGGCCGGACGTCTCAAAATCTGTGCCATAGGTGGCATCGGCGTAGACCACTGACGGAGTCGACTCCAGCGAAGTCACCCGCCCTTCCAGCAGCAGCATGGCCGTGTTGTGCAGACTCTGGGCTTCCTCCATGGTCGCCACCAACGCCACAATCGAAGGGTCGGAAATTGACAGTGTCACCGCGTCTGACGAGGAAGAGTCCGTGCTGGAAGGCTGCGGAGGCGGGGTGTCGGTGCCGCCGGCCGACGCGGAGGGATCGTCATCGCTTAGGCCGAGCGCGGTGTTGTACGAGGTTTGCGCCGCATCAAGCGCGGTTTGCAGGTCTGCGTCGGCCTGGACGATCTGGTCGCCCAGCGACCGGTCCGCCGTCTTGATCGGATGCGACGAATAACGAAACACCAGCAGCAGGACGACCGCCAGGGCGATTATCAGACCGCCGACGCCAACGGCCAGGATCAGCAGCAGCGAATCACGCTTCGGGGCCTGGTCATCCGACTCGTTGTCTGAATCAGAGTCCGACGACGCCGCGTGAATCCCTTTGATGCGCATCTCACTGCCTTCCATTTGCCCATTCTTGTGTGGCCCGACCAGTCGCGACCGCTAAACGATGCGAGGTTACCACACTTGAGCATACCTTGGTCTTCGGCCTGGTGGTTCCCCCTCGGGTAAACTAGCACGTCGTGTGCGCTCATATCCTCACCACGGCGGCTTGGCCTTACGCCAACGGGCCGCGCCATATCGGCCATGTCTCCGGTTTCGGGGTTCCCTCTGACGTCTTCTCGCGTTTCATGCGCATGAAGGGCCACGACGTGCTGTTCGTCTCGGGCACCGACGAGCACGGCACAGCCATTCAGGTGAAGGCCGACGAGGAGGGCTTGACGGCCCAACAGACAGCCGACAAGTACCATGGCGTGATCGTGGAGGACCTGGCCGGTTTGGGGCTGAGCTACGACCTCTACACCCGTACCACCACCAAAAACCATGAGCAGGTCGTGCAAGAGATGTTCTCGGCGCTCTACCGCAACGGCTACATCATTGAGAAGACGGAGTTGGGCGCGATCTCGCCGTCGACCGGGCGCACCCTCGCCGACCGCTACGTCGAGGGCACCTGCCCGGTGTGCGGCTTCGACGGCGCCCGCGGCGACCAGTGCGACAACTGCGGACGTCAGCTCGACCCGGCCGATCTGATCAACCCGCACAGCCGCATCAACGGTGAGGTGCCGCAATTCGTCGAGACGACCCACTTCTTCCTCGACCTGCCGGCCTTCGCCGACGAACTGACAGCCTGGCTGAACTCGCGCCAGGACTGGCGCCCCAACGTGGTGCGGTTTTCCACCAAC
>Ga0123354_10009468_pt1 | contig 14917 bp, 12 predicted proteins | sample TergutLab28metaG_2_FD_97872 | JGI IMG/M metagenome (GOLD analysis project Ga0123354, IMG submission 97872) | Labiotermes labralis P4 segment gut microbial communities from Petit-Saut dam, French Guiana - Lab288 P4 | ecosystem: Host-associated > Arthropoda: Insects > Digestive system > Gut ...
GCCGGAACATCAGGCACAGCCGGAACATCAGGCACAGCCGGAACATCAGGCACAGCCGGAACATCAGGCACAGCCGGAACATCAGGCACAGCCGGAACATCAGGCACAGCCGGAACATCAGGCTCAGCCGGAACATCACCGGGCACAGCCGGAACATCAGGCTCAGCCGGAGCAGGATCATAGTTAGGATCAACATTCTTTGTGACGTAGTCAGAGTCAACTAGCACGCCGTTACCGTCAACGTATATGCCGTTCTCATCAAGGTGTATGGTGCTGTTGTCAACGTATTGGGCTTCGTTAACGTAGTTGCCGTTTTGGTCGACGTACACACCGTCCGCGTTCACGTAGGCGCCGTCTTCAGCAATGTACACGTTGTTCGGTTGTTCAGACTGATACTGCTGATTCAGGTTCTTGGCGTCTGTTAAGGCGTTTTCCCACTCTTGGGATCCGACGGGTAAGGTCTTCAAGTCGTCCATCTTGAGCTGAAGGTTTGCCAACGACGTGGATGATCCACTCTGGCTGGACGCACTGTCACCAGACAACAGGTTGAGCATCTTTGTACCCAAAACTTGTTGCGAGTTGACCCATGCCACGAGTTGGCTCTCAAGCTGTTGAGCTGTGGGAGCTGAATTCTGGTACGGAGTTTGAGTAATGGTGGTCTTGGCATCTGCGATTTTCTGTTGCAGAAGCTGAATTTGGTCATCCAACTGTTGTTGTGTCGGAGTGGCTGGGGTTTCGTCCGTTTGCTGGGGAGGGTCAATGAGTTTCTGTTGTGCCTCAACCGCTGTGAGTTGATTCAATGTTGCGGCCCACTCGTCGGAACCGGGTGCCTGATTCGCCAACTGTGTAAGTAAATTCGTGTACATTGTATCCAGCTCAGTGGCGGACAAGGTGGACAGATCGACCGAAGTCGAATCTTCACTCGGAGCCGCAGTAGGCGCAGCAGTACTGGTCCCTGCTGAACCATCCGCTAATGCGAGACTGGTCCCACCACCGAACAATGCTAATGACAGACCCGCAACTGCTGCCAGGCCTTTCATTGTCTTATTCATCTTCATCGTAGTTTCTTTCTCTATCGAGGTACGCTGAGCATTCGGCCAGCGGGGTGTATGAACACCTGCATCTAACCTAAGACCAACCTGTCACCACGTCGATGGGACCTGAGTCCCACCAGTACTCATCACCACCAACTGCCCAAACGACTTGACGAAACACAGTCGGATTCCTGTGGGCAAGAAGGCATAGATGGCCCTCTCCTCGCTGATCTGCTGTATCGCTGTCATCCCTGGGAGAGGTCGTAGCCTCGTGGGCCACGCCGCGTTGTGGTCGGACTTCGTCGTCTTATCTCCAGGTAGCGGAGGCATCGCGTAAACAAACCCCGGAACCGTTACCGCTTCTGGAAAACCATCGTCAAAGCCTGGGGATCGCTGGAGAGGACCCGAGCCTTCGACTCATCGAGATACTGAGTTTCTTGATCCAGCGCCTGTTGCTTCTGATCCGTCTTTGCCCCGGGATCATTCGCCTTCAGGTGAACCAGGTAACTGAGCAATCCGTTCGACCATTAACCATAAAGATTAATCTGTTGTTGTTCAGGGGTCAGGCTGCTCGTTTCCTGACCCTGAACATCAGACGCCGCTTGCGTTGCCGTAGTGGTGCCATCTGCCGTCTTGAGACCATGCCCACCGCCACAAAGCGCCAGCGAGAGCCCCGCCACAGCAGCTATACCTTTTCTGTCCCATTCATCGTCGTTTCTTTCTTGGTGTCGACCGCTGATCGCACGATCAGCCGGTGCTATCACACCTATTTCCAACATAAAACCAATGTGACATCACGTCGATGGGACTTGAGTCCCGAAGCGACCAATTCACTGCTAATTCGGCATTGTTTTTGCTTGTGAAACGGTATGCTGATGGGGCTGCCACCTGGTGGGACACGCCAGTGGGAGTTCCTTGGGGCTGGTTCAATCACTGAGTGGGGAGGTACAGGGTGAACCTGTCGCCTCTGGCGAAGCCCACTACCGTCAGGCCAGATTGGTCGGCCAGAGCAAGCGCGGCTTGGGTTGGCGCTGAGCGGGACACGATCATGGGGATTCCCGCACGGATGATCTTGGTGACGAAGCTGCTGGGGACTCTGCCGGTGGTGTACACGCAGGTGTCGGATAAATCCACTGTGTCCTTCAAGGCGTGGCCGACGCACTTGTCGAAGGCGTTGAAGCGGCCGACATCCTCGTGGAAATACAGTAGTTCTGGGCCGCGGCAGATCGCCACTGAATGTACATTGCCAGTCTTCTTGAACAGTCTTGACCGGTTCAGCACCATGGTCGCATTCGCCAGTACGGTCTGTGGGTCCCATTGGGACTTTTGCAGTACGACTTGCCCGCGTACGTCAGCCTGTCCAGTGGCGACGCCCACATAGTCTCCCCGATCGACACCGCCAGCCGCATGTCCCGCCACCATCGCGCTGCCAGCCGCATGTCCCGCCACCATCGCGCTGCCAGCCGCATGTCCCGCCACCATCGCGCTGCCAGCCTCATGTCCCGCCACCATCATGCGGCCAGCCTCATGTCCCGCCACCATCATGCGGCCAGCCTCATGTCCCGCCACCATCATGCGGTCAGCCCCGTATTCTGCCACCAATGTGCGGCCATTCGAACTTGCACGCATTGTCACTTGCGCACCACTCTCCGACAGGGCGATCGACTCCACGTCCTCCGCCGATGCGATGACGCCACTGGAATACAGGAAGCCCAGGACCAGTTCTTCTAGACTGTCCGGGGTGCAGATCAACTCGGCCACCAGTACGGAATCGACATGAATCCGCAATGTCCATTCTTTGAGAACATCGTCTGTGATCTGCGTGTAGCCACCGGCTGCGTATCGGCGGACAGCGCGCGGTGTTGTCAACACCTGCATTGGTCCCGTGACATGCATGCTTGCCTTCTCACCGCTCAAACTCGCCGGGTCTGCGACCCCAGCGGTCACGCTTTCCGTACGGACACGGCGCACGCCTTGAATTCCGGGATCTTGGCGATGTCATCGAGGACCGCATTGGTCAACACATTGGCATTGCCATCTGCGAAGTGCAGCGGCATGAAGACCTCCCGCGCCCGTACCCTGGCTCCGACTCGGGCGGTTGCCTCGATCTCGCCGCGGCGCGACGTCACTTTCACGCGGTCACCGTCGTTGACCCCGAGGGCCTGCGCATCCTCGCGATGCATCTCGACGTAGGAACTGGTTCCGAAAGCGTCGAATCCGTCGGCTCGCATCGTGATCGAACCGTTGTTGTACTGGTAGAGCATCCGGCCGGTGACAAGGGTCAACGGGTAGGTCTCGTCCGGCATCTCCGCCGGTCCCCGCCCGACGGTGGGATAGAACAGCCCCAGGCCGCGGGTGAACTTCCCCCGGTGCAAGATGGGTGTGCCCGGATGGTCCTTGTCCCAGCAGGGCCATTGCAGTTGCTCGCCGGCATCCAGCCTGTCGAAGCAGATTCCCGCGTACGACGGCGTGACCGAGGCGATCTCGTCCATGATGTCCGACGCTGAGTCGTAGTGGCTCGGATAACCCATCCGGGTCATCACATCGCACAAGATGTCGGTGTCCAAGCGCATGTCACCGGCCAGTTTGACGGCCGATCGTACTCGTTGAACCCTGCGGTCCGTGTTGGTGAACGTGCCCTCCTTTTCGGCGAAGCTCACCCCGGGCAAGACCACGTCGGCGAGTTCGGCGGTCGCGGTCATGAACAGTTCCTGGACGACCACGAAGTCCAAGCTCTTCAGGCCTTCTTGAGTACGCGAGATGTCGGCGTCGGTGAACGCCGGGTCCTCGCCGAAGATGTACGCGCCGCGGACTCGTCCTTCCAGGGCGGCTGGAATGACTTCCGTCGAGGTCAATCCGATGGTACGACTGAGCGGGACTGACCAGGCCTGCTCGAACTTGCGCACCACCGCCTCGTCACTCGCCGTTTGATAACCGGGGAATTTGTCGGGCATGCATCCCATGTCGCAGGCACCCTGGACGTTGTTCTGGCCCCGCAGTGGATTGACCCCGCAACCAGGCTTTCCCAGCTTACCAACCAACATTGCCAGATTTGAGAGGCTCATCACGCCTTCCGTACCGCTGGAATGTTCGGTCACGCCCAGACAGTAGATGATCGGGGCCTTCTTCGCTGTGGCGTACATTCTCGCCGCACGGCGCAGATCGTCGGCGTCGATTCCGCAAATCTCGGCCACCCGCTCTGGGGTGTAATCCTTGACGACTTGGGCGAACTCCTCGTACCCCTCGGTTCTGGTCTCGATGAACTCCCGGTCCTGCAGGCCTTCCTCGATGATCACGTGTGCCATCCCATTCGCAAACGCGGTGTTGGTTCCCGGACGGACCTGCAACTCAATCCCCGCGCGGGGACTCAGTTCGATCTTGCGCGGGTCGACGACGATCAGCTTGGCGCCCTTCAGGACGGCATCGCGAATCTGTGCGCCAGCCACCGGGTGGGCCTCCTCCGGATTCGACCCGATCAACAGGATCACATTGACATTGTTGGTGATGTCGCTGATCGGATTCGTCATGGCACCGGAGCCGAGGGTCATCGACAGACCGTGGACGGACGCGGAGTGGCAGACTCGTGCTGAGTTATCGACATTGTTGGTTCCGAATGCTGCTCGCATCATCTTCTGGAAGAGGTAGTTGTCCTCGTTCGGGGCACGGGAACACGAGAACCCTGCTATCGCGTCAGGTCCGTGGTCGGCCTTGATCTGGGTGAATTTCGCCTCGATCAGGTCGAGGGCCTCTTCCCACGTCGCCTCTTCGAAAACGCCGTTTCGCTTGATCAGCGGGTGAGTCAGGCGGTCACCGGAATAGATGAACTTGAACGAAGCGTACTTGCCTTTGACACACAGCATGCCTTTATTGGACGGGCCATCGCCGGGCTGGACACCAATGATCCTGTTGTCAACAACGAGCAGGTCTAGTTGGCAGCCGGTGCCACAGTGGGGACAGGTCGTACGAACCATGCGAAGGTCGTCCTCGGGGTATTTCTTGCTGCCCTTCGACCACAAGGCGCCGGTCGGGCAGTTGGAGACACAGTTGCCGCACGACTCGCAGGTGGCCGCCGTCCACGGCATACGTGGTCTCGGGGGCGTCTGGACACCGAAAACCCGTCCCGACACGGCTGTTCCTTCGTGGCCGTGCCATTGGTCGCAGGAACTCACGCAGCGAAGGCAGGTGACGCAGACCAAGGGATCGTAGTCGAAAAGCGGATTGGCGGAGCCTTGAATATCAGGATTCGGCTGGCCAGTTGAACCAAAGGGACGCCCGTCGACGCCGTACTGGGCCGCATAGCGTTTGAGGTCGCACATCCCGCCTGTCGCACACTGCGGACAGTCCGCCGGGTGATCGTCGAACAGCAGGTCAGCAACGAACCGGCGAGCCTCGACTGCCCGGGAGGACCGCGTCCGAATTTTCATCCCGTCGGCGCATGGCTCGGTGGACGCAGACACCAAGCCGACCTTGGGGCCAGCCTCGACATCGACGGTGGACATCCGGTCCGCCCACTCGGGCGCCAATCCCTCCGACTGGCGCAGCAGCGGAATCTCGATCCCGATCGCCGCCGCCGCATCCAGGATCGTGGTGCCTTCCCGAACCTCAACCGGCCGGCCGTCAATCTCGAGTTTCACCATTCCTGACACGGTTTGTACGCCCTCCGTCACGATCTCCGACATGCAACAACCAATCCTTCCTGTATCCCCCCGTGGTGTCCGACGAGTACTTCACCGACCTGGGACAGGGCCAGTATCGGCTCAATCTCCCGGGTTGCCCGGAGGCTTATCAGTGGCACAGGTGCCAGCGTCATTTTGGATAGCTTACCGATTCATGGCTGCTTTGCGTGTCCATATGAGCACCCTGATCGCATCACCAACGCTCACCGAACGTCCAGAAGCGCTCGGAAAAGAACCGATGTCGCGACACGTACTGCCTGACTCAGATGTTGTCAGTGGTGTCCACTTCACACCAGTCGATCAGCATCCGGGCGATGGATTTCGCGGCCAGGACGAGTTCGTCGATGGGGACGAACTCATCGGTGGAGTGCGCTACCTGGATGTCGCCAGGGCCGAAGGCCACCGACTTGAGGCCGAACAGGGCCGACAGTGGGGCGCCGTCGTAACCGCTGTCGAGTCCCACCGCGTGCGGGTCTCGTACGCCGGCATCGCTGGCAGCGGCGATGACAGCATCCAGAATCGGGCTTCCGGCTGGTAGTTCGTACGGCGGATAGTCGAGGATCCAGGTCCAGCGCGGGGGATGCTGGGCCAGCCAGTCCTGTTGGCTCACAACCTGGTCGACCACGGCCTCCAGTTCGGCCTGAACCAAGGACCCGAAACCATTGGAATCCGCTTCCACCGGCAGGTACGTGAGGTTCATCAGCAACTCGGCCTTCTCCGGAATCGTGGCGATGTACGACCCGCCATGGAAGCCCGTGATCTGCAGGCTGGGGGCGCTGAGCAGAGGGTGGCGCAGCGTGGGACGGCTGCTCCGGTCTGCCTCCAAACCCAGCAGGCCGTCGGCAATTCGCAATGCCATGTGGTTCGCGTTGACTCCACCACCGTCGCGCCAATCCGGTTGCGCCACCTCGGCGTGGGCGGCTCGTCCGACGACCTCCAGGCGGGCGTGAAGGATGCCACGGGTCGCGGTGTAGATGTTCAGGCTGGTGGGTTCGGGAATGATCGCGGCGTCGGCCTGGTAGCCGCGCGCCGCAGCCGCCACCGATCCCATCCCGCCGATCTCCTCGTCGGTCACCGCCTCGAAGAGCACATCGCCGCGCAGTCGTACCCCACAGGCCTGCAGAGCTTCGACCGCGATGAGCGCCGCCGCGATGCCGCCTTTCATGTCTGTTGTGCCCCGGCCATAGATCCGCCCGTCGGCGATCTGCGGGTCAAAGGGCGGGTAGGTCCAGCGGCTCACGTCGCCAGCGGGGACGACATCGACGTGCCCGTTGATCATCAGCGACCTGCCCCCGCCCGTGCCGACGAGCCGACCCACTGTCATGGGCCGGTCATGCCAGTGATGCCACTCGGGGACGATCCGGTTGTCGCGTAGTTCGGCGGCATCAGGCTCCCACTGGTCGACCTCGAAACCCTGTTTGGCCAGGCGGTCTGCCACCCATTCTTGCAACTGTGCTTCTTCATTGGGCAGCGGGTCGCCCAGTCCCAGCAGGTCGACCGATTCAGTCTTGAAGCGGACAAGGGTTCGTACTGCTTCAATCAGGTCGTCGGTGTGCTCGCCGATATAGCGATCGACCAGCGTGATCGCTTGCGTGGTATTTGTGGTTGTCATGGGATTCCTCACATTCCCCTGGCGGTCTCACCCACGGGCGGGACCTCATCGGATTCGGCTTGGTCGGCTTCCTCGAAGGCTTCCGCGGTGCGTGCCAACCATTCTTCCCGGCCGCGCAGGCGCAGGAAGATCAGAATGAAGACTGCTAGCAACAGCCATAGCCCGAGTACGACCGGACCGTACCTTTCGGGCGCCTCAGGCAGGGGTACGACGGTCTTGAAGAAGACGATCCCCATCGCACCGGTGGAGACAACAGGAAATATCAGGTGCTTGAAGACGTTGAATTCTTGACGGCGCCGGTGCAGATAGTGGTAGACGACGCCGACATTGGCCAAGGTGTACAGCACGATCAGGCCCAACGTGATCAGAGTCGCCCAGGTGAAGTAGGTGCTGGCGACGCCAAAGGTCGCGGCCAGCACGAAAGCGAGCACACTGGTGGCCACAGTCAGATGAATCGCGTTGTACGGTGTCTTGTGTTTGACATTGATCTTGCCCAAGAAGGACGGCAAGGCGCCCACCCGGCCCATGGCGTACCAGGTCCGAGAAGCACCGTTGAAGCAACCGATGGCCACTGCGATAGCCGAGTTCAGCAGGGCCAGCAGCATGATCACCCAGGCGCCGTGCCACAGCCTGACCGCCAGAGTGAACCCGGGGAAGGCCGCCGCATCCGGGATGGCGGCCACAGTGTTGGTGCCCGTGCCGACCAGGAGACCCCAGGTGACAAACAACAGAAAACATCCGTGTACGACGATCGTCAAGACGAGTCCCCGGGGCACATTGCGGCGCGGGTTGTTGCTCTCCTCGGCCATCGGTGCGATCGATTCCCAGCCGCTGAAAGCAAAGATGGAGAACACGAAACCCAGGAACAGATTGGGTGCGGAGGCGAGGTTCGCCGGGTTGAACGGCTCGAAGTTGAACCCGCCGTCGCCGGGGAACAACAGCCCGGAGGCCGCCAGCGCGACCATGATGATCATCTCAATCACGGTCGCCACCATCATGAAGCGCGCGGACAGCATGATCCCGCGGTACGACACGGCCATCACGACCGCAAAACACACCAGGACGAACACCCACCACGGGATGTCCACCCCGTACTGGCTATTGATAGCCGGCTCAAGTACGGCGTACGACATGTACGACACGGTCAGCATGGCGGCCGGCGGCAGGTAGATCGACCAGACCCAGCCGCCCAGGAACCCTGCCCGAGGGTGAATGGCCTTGGCGATCCAGGTGTACCACCCGCCCGCTGACGGCCAGGCCTTGGCCAGTTGACTCACCGAGGCGGTGGTCGCCAGCATGATCAACCCGGCGAACAGGAACGCCAGCGGCGCCACAATCCCCGCATTGCCGACGGTGGCCTGGAAGACCGCCAAAATCCCGAAAGCCGGTCCGATCGTGGCGACCCCCTGAAGGACCACCCCCGGTAATCCCAGCGCTCCATGAACCAAACCTGGCTCTTGCCCATCCACGGGCTTATCGACAGTGGACACAGTCGTCCTCCAATCTCTTCGTGCCGAAACAAAACGCAGGAATAGACCATGGTTGCGTTCGTGGCGGTAGGTCCTGGCGGCGACAATGGTGACAATATATGAATTAACCAGTATCTCCTGTTGTCTCACCACGTGGATGGCCCGTTGGGGTCAATGATCCAGGCTGGTGTGACGCACTGTTTTCAACGATTCGGGCTGTGACCGCAGTCACGTTGGCCATCTCTGCTCGGCGGTGAACGCCCCAAGCTATTCACGAAATTCACTAGTTTCTACAACGGAAATCTGCTCTGCTGGCCAGTGATCTTATGCTGGCCTACTTCGGCGCTCTTGGGGTGGGGACCAAGACGGGATCAGGTACGGAGTGCAGGAGCATGTCTACTTCGTCGGTGTCGGTGAGCTGGGGGTCGAGCCAGATGTCAGTCATGGCTGCGGGGATGACGACGGGCATGCGGTCGTGGATGTGGCCCAGGCAGTCGAGGGCCGGTTTGGTGATGATGGTCGTTGAGCAGAGCCAGCCGTCGTCGGCGCCTGGCAGGAGCGTACCATCGGGGACTCTCCACCACTCGTACAGCCCGGCGAAGCCGATGACCGCAGCATCGGGGTCGTGCAGAAAGAACGGTGTCTTCGTCCGGTCCGGATTGGTCTGCCACTCGTAGTAGCCGCTGGCCGGGACGATGGCCCGACGCTGCCGGGCTGCCACCCGGAAGCTCGGTTTCGACAAGACGGTCTCGCTGCGGGCATTGATCAGCAGTAGCCGTTTGTCGAAAGCTTTCGACCAGTACGGAATCAATCCCCACCGGGCAGCCCGTAATTCACGAGTCACATCGCGACTCTCGCGTGCTGCGGCTGCCGTGTCTTCGACAACGATTCCTACTTGCTGGGTTGGCCGGACATCCCATGACTCGGTGATCCGAGTGGTGACGACACGAACGTCGAAAGCGTCGATGATTTCTCGTTCACCAGGGCCGGCTAACCTTCCACACATACATCCAGTCTGCCCCATTCCTGGGCACGTGGAGTACACACCCTTTCAGTCTCCTGAGTGGCCGACAGTTCCGTACGTCTGCCTGGTCACGGACAGCTGCGGAAAGTCGACGAAAGTGGGCGCTGATTAGTCATAAGAAAATCCCTATTGTCCTCATCAATACAGAGAGGTGGGGACACCACTGCGTGCCCTCTTCTGCTCGTGTTGGGAAAGAACGCTTTTTTAACACCATCCTCGGTGGGTATTCCACCGGCGTGTGCGACGTGTACAACCAAATCACCCACAATCCCCAGTGGGTTCCGAAAATCAGGGGGGGTTGCGAAGTAATGACTCGGCGTCCAGATTTCAGCCTGTCCAGATGTCAGCTTGTCGGCCTCCAGCCGCGCACTATCAGGGCTGATTCTACCGAGTGGACAATGGCTGTTGGGTTACGCAACTGAGTAACTGTGACTGTGATGATCAGCCATCCTTCATCTTGAAGGATGCGCCGCCGATTAGCATCAATTGACATCTGTTGACGGTCTTGAATATGGACGAGGCCGTCGTACTCGACTGCCACTTTCACAGTGGCGTACCCCATATCCACATGGTACGTGCGGTCCTGCACCGAACACCGCACTGCGTAGTTGACCTCAGGAGTCGGCAAGCCAGCCCGAACGAGCATCAGCCGGGTTCGCGTCTCATACAGGGAATCGGTATTTGGTCGGACAAGGCACATCGCCTTGGCTGCGAGGGAGGAATGAGGCCTACCCGACAGTTGCGACAACCTCTCTTTCATCTCCTCTATCGAGAGAAGGGGGTTCTTCCGCCGTAGGAAGCCGTCGCCAATCTCGACCATCGCGTCCATAGAAGCAGCCGATATCTGCAACCAATGATCAACAGGATGCATCACCGGCAGTCCATGAATAATCCGCCACATCTGAACGGGACGATTCGTACTGTGGGCTATCACACCCTGGCGATTCGGACGATCCCCCGACTGTGTGAACAAGATGTGGACGTTCTGCCAGTCCTCGACGCTCTCCGGCAACGCCACCGACATCACCTGCAACGCAGTAGGACCGTACAATATAGGTTGTCTATCTGCGTAGAGAACCATCACCGCCTTGACTTTGCGAAGCCATGTTGCTCGCCGAGTGTCCCAGATCGTGTCACAATCAACACGTGCCTGATCGTAGACACCGTGGAAGACACGTCGGTACCCCAACTCTTCGTAGTTGCGACATGTGACCAAGCCCATGACAGGGGTCTGAAATGGTGAGGAATTTACATCCATACATCACCTATAACCATAACAAAGACGAAATAGCTAGAACTACCACAATCTGTGGATAAGTTTTTGCAGTACACCATCCCTGTGACCATCTTATACAACCACCACCCGTACCAAATCTTCACAATAACCCCATAAAATCGGGGGCAGCCCTCGACATGTGAAGACTTGGCGAGAATCAGTCGGCGTGTGCGACCAAATCAGCCACAATCCTCAATGGGTTCCGAAAATCAAGGGAGTTTTGCGACGAAATGACCAGGGCGGGATTGACACAGTCGTACGAGGCGTCCCCATCACGCAAACCAATGACGCCAAGGAAGACACTGTTCCCAAGTGAGGATGACAAGGACCGAGACTGACACAGTCGTACGAGGCACCCTCATCATGCAAACTAATGACACCCAGGAAGACACTATTCCTGCGTAGGGATGACAAGGCCCGGAAACCACACAATTACACGGGGCGAGCCCTCATGACGCAAACCAGTCACACCACGGAAGACACTGTTCCTGGGTGACAGTTGCATCCCTGGGTCCCCCATTTTCTGGAGATCGCGCGAGACCCCGCAAACGACGGGTGGGTCCGTACCTGACGGTCCATGCCTTCATTCCTCCCGGCGATCGGGCCCGGCGACGACCTGTCCAGCTCGGAAGGCCGCGATATCGCCAATCAGGTCATACGGGATTGGCTGGTCCCACGGAATACGGATCGTGCCCCTCGATGTGTCATATCCGGACAGTCGGTCGGCAAATGTGTCCACTCCCGAAGCCGTCGGGTAGATTCCGAGGTGGCGCTTGGTCGCGGCGTACCAGATCAGTGTCTCGCCCTGCCAAAACGACGGCATGCCGTAGCCCATCCGCTCCTGTGCGAGGGGTGCCACCCGCGCGATGACGGCGCGCACCTGTTCCATGACCGCTCGCTGCGCGGGGACCAACCCCGCCAGATACTCGTCAACGCCCATCCTGCCTCGTTCACTGAGTGTCGCAATAGTCGTCATGGCCCCAGCAGGGCCAGGGGCAAGACCAGGACCCCGTCCTTACGGCGGTACGCGCTGTCACCGGCGTTGACCACGACCTTGTCGAGCAGTTGAGGTCCGATTTCGGCGTCAAGCCAGTTCAGTGACGCCACATCGGCGGGCCGGACCCGAGTGGACATCTTCACTTCGATCGCGACCACCGAAGAGTCATCCCGTTGGACGATAATGTCGACCTCCCGGCGATCATTCTGATCCCTCAGGTGCGATACTGTCGCTCCCGCCGCGTCTGCCAACACCCGCACAGTCTGGACGGCAAGCGACTCGAACAGAGCATCCAGGAACGTGACATCTCGGCGAAAAGCCGACTCTGGCCGCCCTGCGAGCAACGACTCTTCGGACGCGCCAACCAGACGAGCCGCGAGGGCAGGGTCGACCAAATGGTGCTTCGGCCCTTGAGCCAAGCGCTTCAGGTGGGTGAACGCGGGCCGCCAGGCGGGCAGTGGATCGAGAATCCAGGTACGTGTTAACAGTTCCCTGTAGGCGTTCACAGCACTCCGGCTTGGCTTTTCCGCCTCCCCGGGTGTGGCCGCGTCGAGAATCGTGGAGTACGAGGAGACTGTCGCAGTAGCGGCCCCGTAGGCCGCGAGCCACTGCCGCGCAGTGGCAGGGCGACGCACCGTGCCCCCCGCTTCAGGGATATCGCGGTCCACGATCCTGCCCAGGTAGCCATCCAACAGGAACTTGCGCCCCCTCGGAGGGGCGTCCCGAATACCCGGGAAACCCGACCTGACAATCTCATTCACCCACTGGTCGGTCGACACTGAGGAACGTCCGTAGTAGTCAGGACGGGTTCCGGTCAGAAGTTCTGCAAGCGAAGCGATCGGCGTATCGAGCCCGCGTTCGGGCACAGACATTGGCCGCATGACAAGGGACACAATCCTGCCAGCCCCCGAATGGACTGCCACGTCAGGGCGCGGAGTTGCCGATCCTGCCAACAGGTACCTTCCTGGTGAGCGATCGGAGTCCACGGAATGCCGAACGACATTCCAGACCTCCGGCACCAGTTGCCATTCGTCCACAAACACCGGCGGCATGCCCCTCGTCACCAGTTCCGGGTTCGACTCGATCCTGCCATGCCACGGTTCGACATCCAGGGTGTACACCTCACTTGCACGCCTCGTCGCGGTCGCTGTCTTGCCAACTCCCTTCGCCCCGTCAATAGCGATAGCGGGGAGGATTGCCAGCAACTCATCAAGCTGCTTGTCGATGATCCTCGGACGATACTCCATGGTGGAAGCCTACAACAATGATCTCTCTAACAAGCAATTCGCACACTTTCTAAGATACAATTCGCACACTTTCTAGCATACAAATCACACATCCTGGTATCTCGTTGAAGGGGTCTCTAGGCCGCTGGCGATGTGAGAACAGCCGATGCCTTACAGTCGGGGCAGAGGTCATCGACGGTGGGCTGTCCCAGGAGGGCGGTCACTTTGGCCAGCAGCAGACGGGAGCCGACCGGTTGGCCACAGTTTCGGCATGTCACCTGGTCATCGGTGTGTACGGCGATGATACTCGTCGCTGCTGCTCCGGTGTCATCGGACGTACTGAGGGTGATCGCGTGTTGTGGGCAGCAGTTGACGCAAGCCCCGCATCCGGAGCAGGAGGCTATCTGGAACCAGAGTGTCGCGTCATCTAAGCGCAGCGCGCCTTGGGAGCAGGCTTGTACGCACGCACTGCATGACGTACAGGCTTCCGACACCGTTAGCCGGGTCGAGCCCAGGACCACAGGGGTGTCGACGCGCAGGGTTGGAGGGTGGGAGGCGGACGCGTCATCGTGGCCCAGGCCGAACAGGCTGAAAAGCTGGCGGCGTGTCATCTGGGGCCGGTCTGGTGTTGGAGGTGGGATGGCTGATCGGGTGTCCATGGTCAACAACTTCTCATGTTTGAGTCTGCTTGTTCACCGGGCAGTTCATCGATGGCACTGACCACGTAGTCGTACAGCATCGATGCGAGGGCTCCGTAAAAGCCGTCTGGATCCTCGTCGTGGACTGCCTGGCACCAGCGTGGCACCCAGGTGCTCACATGATCGGTCAGAAAACTGCACCAAGCGGCGTCGGCCCGTTCGGCTGCGGCTCGATCACCATGGTCGACAGCGTCATCGTGGCAGTGCAACAGGAAGGCCAGGAATGCCACCTCGTAGCCCACGTGGTCCGCCGGGAGGCCATCGACAGGTGTCAACTGGGCGCCCGCCGCCTCGTAGGCTGCCGCGACTGACTGGGTCGCCGCGCCCATCACCCGGTGCTCGCCCAACCACACCGACTCGAAAGGAGGAGGAGGGCCGAAGCCTGGTCGTAACCCGCCGAACAGTTTCGTGTGGGAGCGGGCCAGGGCATCGGAGTCGAGTGTGCAAGAGAGCGGAAGTCCGGATTGACGTAGCGCGGCGACCCCGACCTCGTCAAGAACTCCCAGCAATAAAGCGGCAATCACCTGCAAGCCAGCCGTGTCGCTGGCTGCAGGTACCGGATCAGCCGGGAATGGTGACGAAGACATGGCCGACCGAACCAGCGAAGACGATCAGATACCGCAGCATGAAGCCGCCGACCAGCACGCACAAGCTCTCAGCCAGGACGAAGCCCGGGGCGTGCAGCTTGGCTGCCAGTGACGTACGGTGGGCCAGGAGGTTGTAGACCAACGGCACCGCCAATCCAACCACCACCAGTCCGATCCAGAAGGATGCGGCGAAAGGTCCGGTGACGACAGCGTGGAAGGAGAAAGTCACCGGCGCCTGGTGGCTCATGCCGGCGAAGAACAAGAATAAGAACACCACCACCATTTCTATGGACAGCAAACCGATGTGGATGGGGCCGA
>Ga0123354_10009470_pt1 | contig 14916 bp, 13 predicted proteins | sample TergutLab28metaG_2_FD_97872 | JGI IMG/M metagenome (GOLD analysis project Ga0123354, IMG submission 97872) | Labiotermes labralis P4 segment gut microbial communities from Petit-Saut dam, French Guiana - Lab288 P4 | ecosystem: Host-associated > Arthropoda: Insects > Digestive system > Gut ...
CATGTATGTGCGGTAGTAGCTCAGTGGTAGAGTGCCACCTTGCCAAGGTGGATGTCGCGAGTTCGAATCTCGTCTACCGCTCCAGACATGGCGCCATAGCCAAGTGGTAAGGCGAAGGTCTGCAAAACCTTTATTCTCCAGTTCAAATCTGGATGGCGCCTCCAGAAAGAGAACCCGCGGCGGCGCGGGTTTCTCTTTACAAATGTTCCGCTGCTGTGATGGAATTGGCAGACATAACAGACTTAAAATCTGTCGGTAGAACATACCATGCCGGTTCGAGCCCGGCCAGCAGCACCAAAGCAGATAATCGCAAGAGCGATGGTAGGTTGTTCGTGGTAAAATTGATGATGCATCAAAGGCTCTTAACAAGATAAAGGAGGCTGCGTATGCAAAGAAAAATCGGAATCCTAACCAGCGGAGGGGATTGCCCGGGGCTTAACGCCGCTATAAGAGGCGTTGCCCGTGCCGCGTATGAACAGTTTGACGTGCAAATATACGGCATCCGAAATGGGTTTCAGGGGTTAATAAACGGTGATTTTCACAAAATGGAAAAATCACAGTTTTCAGGCATACTTACATTGGGAGGCACAATATTAGGCACGAGCAGGCAGCCGTTTAAATCTATTCGTATGGTAGGTGAGGATGCGGTAGATAAAGTTAAGGAAATGAAAGCGAATTATAAAAAGTTCGACTTGGATTGCTTGGTGGTTTTAGGGGGGAACGGAACGCATAAAACCGCGAATCTTTTATCTGAAGAGGGCCTTCAAGTTATTGGACTTCCTAAAACGATTGATAATGATATTTACGGTACCGATTTTACTTTCGGGTTTCATACTGCAGTGGGTATTGCGACGGATGTTATTGACCGTATCCATACGACTGCTTGTAGTCACGGCAGGGTTATGGTGGTTGAAATAATGGGTAATAAAACCGGGTGGCTAACGCTTTATTCAGGAATTTCCGGCGGTGCGGATATCATACTGATACCGGAAATTCCATACGATATTCAGAATATTGCAAAAGTTGTAAAAACTCGGCAAGAACGCTCTAGGGGATTTACAATTATCGCAGTTGCAGAAGGCGCAATGGATATCAACGAAGCAAAAATGAAACGAAAAGAGCGCGAAGCGCTGCGTTCGCAATCACCCGGCTTTAGCGCTTCCGGAAAAATCGTACAGCAGTTAACGCAAATATGTAATGTAGATGCGCGGGCAGTCGTTCCGGGACATATCCAACGAGGCGGCAGCCCAAGCGCGTATGACAGGGTTTTATCGACGCAGTTTGGCGCTCATGCGGCTGATTTAATTCGTGAAAACACATACGGCGTGACGGTTGCTTTGTGCGGAAATAAAATAACGCATCATTTATTGAGAGATATCGCAGGTGTATCAAAACCTGTACCAAAGGATGATCTCATGGTGTATTACGCACGGCAAATAGGTATTTCATTCGGGGACAAGTAACTTTATTTTCTTAGCATGTACATAACAAATGCTGAAGTATATGGTTGCCATCTATAATGATGCCTCGCTTAGCGGCTTGTTTTTCGTTGTACTTTAAGCGAACCCCCGTATCAAGACGGCTGTCGTATAAACCGTAGGGAATGGGGCTGTTATCATGTGTTTTAGTGCGTATAAGCGTTGCGTGATCGCTCATAAACAATAATCTGTAATCCCCGAGTGAGGGGAGCCTCGTTAATAATGGTGTGATAATACGATCGCTGATTAAACTGATGGCTTGTACCTTGCCTTCAATGTTCCCTGCATGGGATTCTTCATCCGGAGCCTCAATATGCAAAGCGGCAAAATCATAACCTTTTTGTAACGCATTAACGACGGCATCCACTTTCCCTTCGTAATTCGTATGGATATCACCCGTCGCGCCGGGAACTTTTATAACCGATAAACTACACAACCCGGCAATACCCCAAACCAGAGGCACAGCGCTAACAACACACCCGGATACATGGTACATTTCATTAAAAGAAGGAAGTATAACAGAACGCGCCGCACCCCATGGCCATAGCATGTTAGCGGGCATATCTCCCTTTTCACATCGTTTACGATTAATAGGGTGTTTATCTAAAAAACGATAACTTAATAGCATCATGTCAGACATATACTTAAATACTCCGGGAATGCCAGGAAGATAGGCTGTGATGCTTTCATCAATGATATTATGCGGTTCCGTAAAATGAGGAAGCGCAATATCTTCCGCTACTTTGTCCAGAATGCCTATATGCCGAAAAGAACGTGTCAAGGAGAACTGAAAGTTCATCTTTTGACATATAGTCAAGAACTCCGGTTGTTTTAGCAAATCGTTCATCAACGTATAGGCTTGATCGCCGTCAATATTGGATCCGTTATGGCTCTTCAAGATAAGAGCGCTTGAAGACTCAGCAACAGAGCATAAGTTTACTCGCAGTGAAACTTGCTGCGGTTTAATAAAAATTCCTAAACCGGCTGCTTCCAATGCGCTGCGGCCGGTATAATAAACCTGAGGATCATATCCGAAAATATTCATAATAGCCGTATCGCTCCCCGGCGGTACACCTTGAGGTATTGTTCGGCACAGGCCGATTTCGCTGCCCGCAATACGGTCAAATGCATCGGAAGTCACCACCGATAAAGGTGTTTGGCTTTGCAGTTCATGTAAGGGTTCATCAGCCATACCATCACCAATCACTAAAACATACTTCATCACTATCTCTCTCCCTTTCCCATATAGGAATATCATAAGGCTTCTTATGCAGTCAAGTGTAAAAATTTAAACACCGAATTCATTTTTAGGAAAACGAAACGGCAGTTTCTGCGTCTTATATATGTGAGAATATTCTAACATTGTTTCAGAGCGGAGGCACGGCATGGTAGATCAGCAGGAATACGAACGAATTTCCATGGAACTGCTGCCAACTTTGTATAAAATTGGCTACAGCATGTTAAAAAACACGCATGATACACAGGATGCTATCCAGCAAGCGCTCATGAAGTCATGGGAAAAGAGGTACACCGTTAGAACTGGTGGTTATAAGGTGTTTTTAACCCGCGTCGTAATAAATGAATGCTACAACATTCAACGCCATTATATGCGGGTTGTCCCTTCGGAGTTAGCTTATATACCATCAAATACTTCACCCGATTACCGCGAATTATATGAGGCAATTGACACCTTGCCAAATGACTTGCGTCTACCGCTGATTCTGAAGTATTTAGATGCTCATTCCGAAAAGGAAGCGGCTAAAATACTTGGCATTCCTGTGACAACTTTTAAAAACAGATTACACCGCGCACGTAAAAACTTAAGTAAACTTCTGGATCGAGAGGTTGTGTTTGAATGAAAAAGCATCCAATTTATGTAAATAAGCAAATCATCGGCGATATGCTTCCCGATATACCCGAATCTTTTATTTTAGAAATACAACATAAGTTTATCGGGAAGGTACCCGCAAGTTTTAAAAAGCATAGAGTCAATACTCCTATTAAAATGGAGCAACTGATGAAGAAAAAAATGCCAATGAAACTCATATTCTTCTTGATTGCGATTCTCGTTACTATGGCTTGCACAGCGATAGCGGGAGTATTGTTTAAACGATCTGCCCGGTACGAGGCGACACTGGCAGCAAAAGCGCTGATTCATGAAACATATGGACTCCAACCGGATTGGATGCGCGCGTTTGAGGAAACCGTCACACAGGATGCGGAAGATTATATTATCCATTATTACCCCGCTAAACAGATGAACCAATTGGGTGAGTATATAGTTTATCTTCCCGCCTCCGGTACGCCCGCAGTCACATGGAGCTTTGACGGAACGCCCTTGTCCGCTATTGCGGCTCAAGGTTTCGCGTCGGATATATGGGGCGCGAAGCAATTAGGGGATTGGCTTTCGTTGTACGATGAGTCGGTGGAAAGTTACTATGCGCAGCGGCGGGAATTAGAACTAAACCCACAATCGAACTTCCTGCTGGCTCAGGAGGGATGGGTCGAGTTGGCCGCTATCTTACCGGACACAGGTTTTCATCTTCACGGAATAATCCGTGTTCAAGAAGCGATGGACTCTGATCTTAAGCCGGATGAAGCCGTGGATTTAGCTAAACTGGCGATAGAACGGAGATACGGCGTGGGTGATGCCGCGCTTCGGAGCCACGACATTGAGGTACGATTCGGTTTTATACGCAGTGAGGAAGCAAAAGAAGACAATGAGGCGAGTTACTTTCTACAGTTCTATCATAAGGATAATCCGAAGCTGGATGAGACGGAAGGCGTGTACTGGGTGGAACTGCTATCTCCCTCCGGGAACATATCCCGGTGCTGGCGTGCCATGGATCCCCGTTTCCTCACCTTACCGGATGGTCAATTGGATCAATACCCGGAGGCGATAGGGGAGTTTATTCGTGACGGGGCATATGATGCGCTGCCACTAGAGCAGAAGGTATCGATAGCTAAACGGATATTCGAAGCCGGTATGGGTGATTTGATTGGCGGCATTCCTTACATTGTACTCGAGGGAAGGATAAAGGAACAACAGGCGATTGAAGCCGCGCGCGCAATCCTCTACGACAAATACGGTCTGACGGATGAAATGTTATCTCTCTTTGAGGAAACGGCCAACCATACTGACGAAATTGAGCAAGGGGCCTGGGTTGTCACGTATGCGCCTGATGAGGAACGATACTTTTTCTATTTGCATGAGGCTATGGACAAGCTCGGCGAGTACCGCGTTTTTATAGCCGACGTTATAGGCGATGTACTCTCCGTCACATGGAGTAACGATGGCCTTTCAGACGTGGATACGATATACACAGAAAGCTCCTGGGGAAAAGCGCCTGTTTGGGACGCGCAAATCCTGCCATGGTTCATACCCTTTGAAAAGACGGTACGTGACATGTATGTCAAATGGCGGGCGGTCGCGGATGGTGTTATAAAAGATGATGTCAGTCTTAACGAGTTGGCGAAGGATCCTCTGTTTTATGAGAAAACCTGGGCAGCGATCCATACCGAATTCAGAGCGGCTGGTTTCAACAGAACGGAATGGGGAATGACGCTGCCCGATGAGGGTGACATCCCCATGGATGAGGCACTCGCCATCGCACGGGAAGTTCTTGTGGCAGATTACGGACTCACCAGAGAAGAAGCGAGGAAATTTGAATTCTCCTGTATATTCAATGTTGATGACTTAACAAAACCCTATTGGAGTCTCTTTGGAACGTCAAATGAAGCCGGACTGAATAAAGCGTACACCATTACCATCGACGGTAAAACCGGAGAAGTACTACAGGTTATTGTAGACGACCGGATGACTAATGGTTAGTCGAATTGGTTTAAATCCATGGTTAGCGGTAATGACATTAACAAAGGAGGTTTTGGAACATGAAAAAGGCGAAACTACTGGCAATGATACTGGTGTTATATGTAACTTCTATAGCCGGTTGGCCGGCACAGGCATGGGAAGCGGAAGAATGGTACTATACACTTGCTGATTTACCCGTATCGATACTAACTGCTCTTCCGGAACAAATGACATACTCGATCGGAATCCGCGGTGAAGACACAGTTTCTTTAATGCTTAACGAAAGGGATGGTTCATGCCGCATTTATATTTTCCGTAAGGAAGAAAACGGTTATCAACTTGAGTGTAAAAGCGCGTCATTAGCTGACTGGTATGGTTTTAAAGCAGGAATTGGTTTCAGCGGAAACATGCTCCATCTCATCTATGATGGTGGGGGAGTGTACTTTGATTTTGAGAGAACACATATTGGTATATGGGTATTGCGTTCTTTTTTTGCAGGAGACAGCTTTTCTATAAATAGTTTAGGGCTCCATAGATTTAACACCGGACAACACCTGTATGGCATAGTAAGCAATACTAACTTGGCTACACTGGACACAGCGAAACTACCCGCTTCGATTGAGGATGCGTTTGCTCTGGTTAACACGGATGGATGGGCAGTTGTGAAAAGCGATGTAAGCACAGACAGATTGCATTTACGTACGGGTCCCTCCACTAACGCTGAGTCGATTGGAAGGTATTATAGCGGCACACCCGTTCACATACTGGAAGACCAAGGAGAGTGGGCTAAGGTTTCTATAGGAGGCATACAAGGGTATATGATGAAGAAATACCTTGCATACGGAAAAGACATGCTCAACGTCGCACAGTGTTTCCCAAGCAAATTCCTCACAGAAGAAGCCTCTGAAAAGGGTGTGAGTGTTTATGCCGGTCCGGATACAAACTCAACCAGTTTAGGAACTCTTTACGGAGGTAGTGGTTTAGCACAATACATCCTCGCTAATGTAGACGATGATTGGTATCATGTCCTGTGTGATGATGGATTGAGTGGTTATGTAGAAACATTTCATTTCTGGGAGGGGTTAGGTTAAGACAGTTTATTTCCCCTCGTCTTATCACAAGAGCAAGCCAGTGAGTATACAATCAACATTAAAAAAAAGGAATGATTATTAATGATGGGAAGAAGGATTAGCATCATTATCTGTGCCCTGCTTATATGCTACTCAACGCACGCCCGAGCCGATGATAAACGGCTGATAAAATACAGCGCATGGGAAGTGTATGGTCAGGAAGATCAACTGGAGGATAAAGAAACACCGGAGGTCATACGACGTATGCTTGAGACAGCATATGACGCGTATGCGGAGGTAGGCGGGAAGCGCTTGAAACGTTCTAACACGTACACGCGCTGGTACTACGGAGCCGGAACCGAAGTAGGCTGGTGCAACGTGTTCATTTCTTGGTGCATGGCGCAACAGGGTATTACGTTGTACCGTTTTAAGGAAATCTCACCAAGGCCGGATGAGGAGGTTTTCAATATTAGAGTGGCGCGTATCCCGCAACTGTTTAAAGCGTTTAATGTCGCCGGACGGGTCAGTGCGTTGCCGCGTCCCGGTTATTCGATTATTTACGCCAGCAAATCGGGCCTATGGGAGATGCATGTGGGAATCGTTTGTAACGCTGAGTTACTGGTTGACGGGCGTTACCTCATCGAAACCATCGAGGGGAATCAAGGAGACACCATCCGGCATTATCTATTCCTGTATAATCCGCATGCGCCATTCCGGAAGGGCAACATGAGTTTTTTGAAAAAACTTCCGGAAGGTGCGGAAGAGGGGATAATCATCGCGTCACGTAATCCAGCATGGTGTGTGAAGGGCTTCGGGGCGACATGGAAGTAAATGATGTAATGAAAAGGTGTTTTCTATAACCTTTCCAGTAACATTACTAAAAAGTTGCAAGTCCTGTCGAAGGAAGAAAGGCTCATTTGCTCATCGGGGCTGTGCGCTCCCTGTATAGTCACACCTATCGACACAATATCAACATCTGAAATTCTTTCGGCAAATATAGAACATTCAAGTCCGGCATGAACGGAAGAGATGAATGGCGCTTTTCCGTATAGGTCTTCATATAATGCAATCATTATATCACGTAACGCTGAATCGGCTTTATATGACCATGTCGGTGATTGTTCGGTTGCGAATACCCTGGCGCCAATCACATCCGCTAATGAATTCATCTTACCAAGTACTAATTCCCGCTCAGATTGTAAGGATGATCGGAGATAACTTGTCAGCGTGACCCATTCTTCGCCGGTATCGATGATGCCCAAACTGTTTGAAGTCTGTACCAGCCCTTCGTAGTCTGAACTCATGGATAACACGCCATTGGGTGTGAATAGTATTCCTGCTATAATTTTCTTAAGTGTACTATCATTTAACGCTTTTTCTGCAGGCTCACATTCTTCAAGTATAACTGTCAGGTCGGTTTCATTTATGTATTCTTCACGAAACTCTACTTCGGCATGAGTCAGTTTCGTTTTAATGGTTTCAAAATCATTTTCTGCGAACGATAAAACAACCTTACATTCTCTGGGGATTGCGTTTTTTGACGAGCCGCCATGGATACTCGTAACATGTAAACTTCCGCTATCTATGGCAACTAATAACCGTGCAGCCAGAACGTTTGCGTTAGCGCGGTTTTTATCTATATCGGTACCTGAATGGCCGCCCATCAACCCTTTAACAACTAATATGTATGTTGATAATCCATCCGGAACAGCACCAAACTCTACAGGGACGAACATATTAACGGTGCTGCTGCTTACGCAGCTTACCGTGAGAGTCCCTTCTTGGTCTGAATCCAAATTAATCAAGCGTTTACCCTCAAGAAGTGTTGTATCAAAATAAAAAGCACCGCCCATATCCGTTTCTTCTGATGTCGTTAAGACAGCCTCGATGGGTGGATGTGAGAGGTTATCCGCGGCAAGAATTGCCATGATAATTGATACGCCGCTTGCGTCATCCGCCCCTAACGTCGTACCCTTCGCTTTTACCCAGTCACCATCCACAACAGGAATGATTGGATCTACAAAAAAATCATGAACAACATCCTCGTTTTTTTCGCAAACCATATCCATGTGCGCTTGCAGTATAACCGGCTGCTCGTTTTCGCGACCTGCGGTGCCCGGTTTACGAATCATTACATTTAATGCTTGATCTTGTATGACTTCCAACCCTTGTTTTTTCGCAAACGCAACGAGATGATCGCTGATTGCCTTTTCATTACCGGATCCATGCGGTATTCGAAGGAGTTCGCATAAGTACCCATACGCTTCTTGTGTGATGGGATAATTAAATCTTGGTGCTAAAGCCATCGCATTGTTTATGTAAATGAACACCAGAATCGATGTAAAAAATACTCTTATCCCACTATGTAGCTTAACCTTGTACATACCGTTTCCTCCTGTAGTTTCTGGTTGAGTATAGGGGAAGGGGTATCGAACCTCTAACCTCAACATTGAAATGGGGGGCAGTGCGCGCGGCATTTCAACAAGCTTTCCGTCTTGCAGCATTGTATACTTCACCTGACATCGGAACTCCCCTCGGCAATCGCCTTTATCTGATTGGAGAGGCCCATGAACAAATCGACCAGGTTGGGGTCAAACTGCGTTCCCCGTCCCGCAGCTATTATCTCCATGGCTTCCTCATGTGAAGAAGCTTTCTTGTATGGGCGCTTCGAAACCAGCGCGTCATATACGTCAGCAATAGCCATCATCCGCGCCTGCAAAGGTATTTTATCACCCTTCAAGCAATCCGGATACCCGGTGCCGTCCCATTTTTCATGGTGCCTGTGCGCCATAACCTTTGCATATTCTAAAAAGGTCTGATTGTGCACCTTGTTTTGCAAACTCTCGATGAGCATTTTACCATATAGTGAATGAAGCTTCATGGCCGTAAACTCTTCGTCGTTAAATCGTGTATTTTTAAGTAAAATGTTGTCCCGGATCTTAATTTTACCGACATCGTGGAGAAGGGCAGATTTTAAAAACGCTTCTATATCCCATGTGGAGACTTCAGCCGAGTACAACTGCGTTTCCTTCATTGCGCCTAGCAGGAGGCTCAAATACTTCTGGACGCGCTCGACATGCTGACCGGTCCCCTCATCCCGGAACTCGATAACTTCTGCTACCCACATGATAATTGCGTCTTTCAGCTCGGTTATATCATTCGTACGTTCCTTAACCATTTCCAGAAGGTTTCCATTAAAATCGCGCAACTCATTTTTCTGTGCTTGTAGCAGTAAATGCAAATCGACTCTCTTGAGTAAAAGGGGCTGTGAAAACGGCTTGGAAATATAATCCACCGCACCAAGGGAAAGCCCAAGGAGCTCATCTTCCGTCTCGTTTTTTCCGGTCAGAAAGATTACGGGGATGTCCGCGGTTTCCGGGTTCAATTTTAACTCCTTTATGACTTCATACCCACTCATCCCGGGCATGTCGATGTCAAGGAGAATCAAATCCGGCTTTAGTTTTTTCAACGAAACAAAGAGTTTCTCGCCGGAGGGCACCGTGATCACGGTAAACTTATGCTGTAGAGCGGTTTTACCCGTGTTTAAGTTAATGATATTGTCATCCACCAAGAAAACACAAGGTTTTTTCTCTTCCATGTACTCTAACTCCTTGCTTACTTGCCAATCAGACGGTCTGTTTGTCACAGATGGCTTGCCAAAATACTTATGGTATACATAAAAACCCTTAAAATTGTTGATTTTCAAGGGTTTTGGTGGAGCATAGGGGATTCGAACCCCTGACCTCAACATTGCGAACGTTGCGCGCTACCAACTGTGCTAATGCCCCAATTCAGACGCATTATATCCCAATCATGGTAAGCTGTCAAACCAAGTTAAGATGTATCCTTATTGAGTAATATAGTGTTTTAATAACATCATGCATTCAAGATTATTGTGTTTAACGCTTATTTGACGTGATTGTAAATCGGTTGTAGAATACCCATATATCTATAATTTTAAAGACATGAATGGATGCTAATAATGAGAATTGGAATCATCGGTGGGGGAAACATGGGCCACGCGCTTATAAAAGGAATTCTGGCTGCGCGTATTATCGGTGCCGACCACTTATACGTTAGTGATATATCTTCATCCCAATGTGAGAAACTTAATAAATTGTACGGTATAGCAATTTGTGAAGACAACAGTCAATTAGCTAAATCGACTGACGTTATCATTATCGCGGTAAAGCCAATTTATATGCAGGATGTATTACTTGAAATCAAACCAAACCTAAACGAAAAGATTATTCTATCAATTGTAACAGGATGGTTGTACGATCGCGTTTCGTCATTATTATACGGTGCGGGAGATTACCAATTACTATGTGCCATACCGAACACCCCTGTTTTTGTACAATCCGGTGTGACAGCAATAATAGAAGGGCACTCATTATGCGAGAGTTCGTATTTATACATGGAAAAACTGTTAAACGCTGTCGGGTACACGGTTACTATACCTGAGCGTTTAGTCGAAGGATACATCGCAGTGGGTGGTTCCGGTCCGGCTTACATGTATATGTTTATCGAGGCCCTGGCCGATGCAGCAGTTAAAGAAGGATTTACTCGTGAACTTGCGTATAAAGTTGCTTCGTTAATGATACGAGGCGCTGCAGATATGGTTCTTCAATCCGGCGAACACCCGGCTGTTTTAAAGGATGCGGTCTGTTCTCCCGGCGGAACGACTATTGAAGCCGTGATCGAACTGGAAAACAGCGGTATGCGTTCTGCCGTCATGAAAGCGGTTTCAGCCAATGTGAAGAAAGCACGCAGTATGTATATGGAGGTTCAACCAAGAACAGCAGATGAAGGCAACAGATAACAAGAAGGCGGTTCAAATATACACGGATGGAGCTTGCTCAGGAAATCCCGGGCCGGGGGGATGGGCAGCTATTTTGTGTTACGGCGAGTATAAAAAGGAAATATACGGCTATATGCCCGGCACCACTAATAATCGTATGGAATTATTTGCGGCTATCGCGGGAATAGGGGAATTAAAAATATCTTGTTTTGTAGACCTCTATTCAGATTCCGCTTACTTAGTAAACGCTTTTAATAATGATTGGATCGCAAAATGGGAATCAAACGGTTGGAAAACATCACATAATGACCCCGTAGAAAACCAAGATTTATGGCGGTTGTTAATTAAGATAACGCAAAAACATGAAATACGTTTTATCAAGGTAAAAGGTCATGCGGACAACGCTTTCAATCTACGCTGCGATGAACTTGCTAAAAATCAAATCAAAGAGTATTTACGTATGAATACTATAGCAAAAGAAGGGGAGTAGTTTTTACATTATCAATACTATGCGCAAAAGGGCACTTTAACGCACAATACAACCGAGAAAACGATGAAAGGGGAATCATGGAGAATAATTATAATAAAAAGACAGACGAGAAGCGCATTCTGCAGATACGTAGATTGCTTAACGATTTACCATCATCCTGCGGTGATTATATAAGAAGCATTGGCTCTACAACAAGCACACGTACCAGACTGGCGTATCTATATGACTTAAGAGTTTTTTTTACTTTCTTGTTGGTTGAAAGAGTGTCTTTTGCCGGATTGACAATGTACACGATTTGCGATGATAACATAGCAACTATAACTCAACTCGATATAGAAATGTATGTTGAGTATTTGACGAATTACTATCCTGTGATGGCAGATCCGCAAAGTACAAATCCGCAAAAAATACTTACAAACCACGAATACGGCATCACCAGAAAACTGTCAACACTTCGATCTTTTTTTGATTATTTATTTAAAAGCAAACGAATTCCGTCAAATGTCGCTACGCTTGTGCCTTTACCGCAAGTTGCGGAAAAACCTATTTTAAAAATGCAGTTAGATGAAATAACAAAAATGCTTTCTATTGTTAAAAATGGTGAAACTATGACAAAAGCACAGTTACGCTATCATAAGTTTACAAAACAACGGGATTTTGCCATACTTTGTTTATTTTTGGGAACAGGCATTCGCATAAATGAATTTGTTGGACTGAATATCAACGATTTCGATTTTACTAACAACGCTTTTCTTGTTACGCGCAAGGGTGGTAACCAAGTGATGCTGTATTTCCCGTCTATGGTTGCCGAGGCCATTCAAGATTACCTTGCTGAACGATTAGTCCTTTCCCCCTTACCAGGAAATGAAGATGCCATGTTTATTTCCCTCCAAAAAAAACGGATGTCTCATCGGGCTGTTCAAAACATGGTAAAAAAATACGCGTTATTTGCGGCACCGCTAAAAAAGAGACTCAGCCCCCATAAACTAAGGAGCACCTATGCAACGAATTTATACCACGAAACGGGCGATATTTATCTGGTTGCGGATGCCCTCGGGCATGCGAACGTGAACACTACAAGAAAGCATTATGCTTCCATATCGGAAGAAAGGCGTCGTGAAGCCGCTAAACACGTCATTCTACCGGATATTTGATTATTAGTATGTTTAGCGAACATATGTTTGATTTATGTTGAATATGTGATATAATTCAATCAACTGTTAGTTGGAGTTGATTTTTAATGAGTGAGCAGCATGTTAATAACCAAATGCGTATACTCAATTTTATCAAGGATGAAATCGACAGAAAAGGTTATCCCCCATCCGTACGCGAAATAGGAGATGCCGTAGGGCTTAGTTCTACATCCACTGTTCACGGGCATCTGGTTAGGTTGGAAAAAAAGGGATTGCTATACCGTGACTCCATGAAACCGAGAGCGATGGGCATCACCAGGAACTCTAATGTTCAGAATAACCATATCATGATACCCGTCGTTGGCCGGGTAGCCGCCGGTTCCCCCTTTCTGGCTGAAGAAAACATTGAGGAGTATATATCAATACCGGAAAATGTGCTTGGTAGCGGTAAGCACTTTATTTTACAAATTCGCGGCGATAGTATGATAAACATCGGCATACTCGATAAGGACTATGTCATAGTACACCAACAACAAGATGCCTACAACGGAGATATTGTTGTCGCCATGCTTGATGATAATAGCGCAACAGTTAAACGTTATTATAAGGAGAACGGACAGTTCCGCCTTCAACCGGAGAATTCATTCATGCAGCCTATCTACGTTAATGAACTTACTATTCTTGGTAAAGTGATGATGCTTTTTAGGAAATATCTGTAAACAATATAATAAAACATATTCAAACAAACGTTTTAACCGAAGAAACGCCTTTTTGAAGAAGGTACCTGAGGTGTTATCGGGTGAGAGAGTTTGCTTCGGTTTTTTGTGATGTTTAAAACGATACCTATACAAACCATGTTTGAGACTAAGTTGGATCCCCCATAGCTTATAAAAGGCAACGGAATGCCAGTAATAGGCATAGCTCCAATAGTCATAGCGATGTTTTGAAAGATATGATATAAAAACATCGCCATAATACCAATAATGACCAGTTGCCCAAATCGATCTTTTGTAAATGCGGCTAAGTAAAGCATACGAAGCACAAGCAAGAGATAGACGCCAATAACAGCAGTACACCATATAAAACCGAACGCTTCTCCGATGGTTGAAAAAATAAAATCCGTCCAGTTTGCAGGCACATAATTCAATTGATATATTGATCCGTCTACAAAAAGGCCCACACCGTCGCGGCCTCCTGATCCTATCGCCGTCATAGATTGCATCTGTTGATAAGCATCATTCTGCGCGTATAATTCCGGACTAAAAAAAGCTAATATACGATTGATACGGTAGTTTTCTGAACTGCTTGTGACGGAAATGATATAAAATATTGCGATAAAAACAACAAGGGTTGAGATTAATCCTCCCAATACCTTAAGCTTTACGCCCGCGAAGAACAATAGAACACCGAAAATAAAGACCAACACGATAATGGTACCCATTTCGCCTTGTGAAACGATAGCAGCTACCGGAACAACAAGAATTAACAGTGTACGTAAGACTTCTGACCGATTAGACATAGGCTGGCTGGTTCTAGACAAATACTTAGCTAACATGAGGATAAATGCTATTTTAGCAAATTCTGAAGGTTGAATGGTATATCCCCAAATAACATCTACCCATGCTTTAACCCCTGCCGCGCCATTCGTTGCTGTTACAATAAAGAGCATTACAATACTTAGGAAAAAAAGCAGGTTTGCGTATTTCTTTATTATTTCTTGCGGAATAACAGTTATAGAAATGATGACAACAGGAGATATAAACACAAATATAGCTTGCCGGCCACCATAAACAGAGTTTGCGATTTGGTTAAGTATCGGAGCTGAGGCATCTGAAGTTGTGCTGAATGTTGCCACAGAAATGGCTAATAAACCAAAAATGGCAAGGGAGCTGGTAAGAATAATCGTTAGCCAGTCGATATATCCCTTTTCCCGCTTGCTCTCACTTGTTATGATACTATCACCTTCTTACCCGCCATCGCAGTCGGCTTTTCAATGTAGTCTCAACTCCCATGGGAGGAACACCGGTGAAGTTACCCCGCATTCTGTTTACAATACGTTTGATGGATGCGCTTGCAAGGCCATGTGTATCCATAGGTAAAGTATGTGTTAATAACGCTCTGATAATTTTATCG
>Ga0123354_10009474_pt1 | contig 14914 bp, 4 predicted proteins | sample TergutLab28metaG_2_FD_97872 | JGI IMG/M metagenome (GOLD analysis project Ga0123354, IMG submission 97872) | Labiotermes labralis P4 segment gut microbial communities from Petit-Saut dam, French Guiana - Lab288 P4 | ecosystem: Host-associated > Arthropoda: Insects > Digestive system > Gut ...
GCTTGCTTGCGTGTGTGTATTGTGTGAGTGTGTGTATGTGTGTGTGACTGTGTGTGTGTATGTGTGTGTGAGTGTGTGTGTGTGTGTGAGAGAGTCTGTGTGTGTGAGAGTGTGTGTGTGAGTGTGTGTGTGAGTGTGTGTGTGTGTGTGTGAGAGTGTGTGTGTGTGTGAGAGAGAGTCTGTGTGTGTGTGAGTGTGTGTGTGAGAGTGTGCATGTGTGCATGTGTGTGTGAGTGTGTGTATGTGTGTGTGTGTGAGAGAGTATGAGTGTGTGTGTGTGTGAGTGTGTGTGTGTGTGAGAGTATGTGTGTGTGTGCAGCCGTACTTATCCAGCATGCAGTGCGCATGCACCATATTGTCATCTGCTGCCTGCCCCGATCTGCAGTAATTTTCCACATTACCTTATAAACGGCACTATTTTCGGAAAATATTTATTGGACTTAAAACGTATGTTTTGATTTCCTCTACAACTTTTGTTTGCAACATTTCTCATTCTAAGAAGAACTGAGCGAGATATGATCAAAAATGCCTAGTGGATTTGATGTAAAGTACCCGTTATTCTTGTCCGGTTTTAATGAAACTTGAATTTTCTCGACATTTTTTCGAAAAATACTCAAATATCAAATTTCATGAAAATCCGTCCAGTAGGAGCCGAGCTGTACCATGCGGACGGACGGACGGACGGGTGGACAGACAGACATGACCAAGATAATAGTCCCTTTTCGTAATTTTGCGAATAGGCCTAAAGTACACGGCTGTGACTTGTCATGTAACCTCATCGGAGTTTACGCTGTGTTGTGCTTGAGGAACAGCACATTCATGCGAAATGGTGTAGGGGAATTGTGTCTTAAGGCGGCCGCTCGGCTCACAGCGAACTTTGATGATAACATTAATAAGATTTTACGAGAATATCTCTGGGACGGATGAAACTGTCCAGTGGCGGGTTTTATATTGGCTGTGACGAAACTTTGCGTTAAGCTCCCTGGTGGATCTGAGGGACATACTGTTCTGCACGGTTCTGCCAATGGTGTATGACATCTGAAATCATAGACGTTTTATGAATCTTTCCCTTGTATGTATCGAAATATAATACACTACTTTAAATTATTCGTGACCACTGCACTTACGATTCATTATGAGAATTAAACCAGTAACTGCATCTACATGTATGTACGCTACGCAGTTTATAATACAGTAAATGTATATATTTGTATTTGCACTGGGTTTTTTTTTTCCTGATAATAATACACCTCGTTTCCACGTCTTCAGGCTCGCTTCTTCCAAAGCAACTGTTACTACCTGATAATTATTTACGCTGTAATTAAATCCTAATTAAGGTCGAATTAGTAAATACCACGTATTCCAAAAACAGTTTAGGAAATGTGGTCATACAAGTATCACTAGACACTAAATGCACATAATTCGTGAGTGTAGGAAGTCGATGCAACTGGCTTAGGATTAGTTCCATTGGTGGTCTATGGTATTAGCGGTTGTGCTCCTTGGAGTTCCGCTGCTGATGTTGGCTGTAGACACGCAGTAACAGCCAGACGGTGATGCTGCGTGCTGCGTAGGTGATCGTCTGTGTGGGCGAGTTATGTTCGAAATTAGGAACCTTCCTAGTAATAATAAAATGTGTGTGGTGTGTGTCACGGCTGTTCACCTCTGGTGCCACACGTGATCAACATCTGCAGTACTTCCGGTACTGAGAACCATCTTCTGGCACTGCCTTCCCTTTAGCTGTAACACCGAGCACAAAATAATCTGTCATTGTATTGGAACGTAACACGAAGCTCAGTGGGTTTATGTAGAGGGTGTAGGAAGAATTGTTAATCCTGTTTAGAAATTGGCTTGTCATTTGTTCCGAATCACGTTTCTTGCCGCGTTTGCAAAGAAAACTTGCAGAATCGCGGTAGTTAGCTTCGTTGTGTGTGTGTGTGTGTTTGTGTCTGTCTGGGGTCCGGCCGTCCTTCTGCATATAAAATAACTCGAGAACAACCTAAGGTACTTTCATAAGTTGCGGTTTCGGAAAAGTGTATTAAAATTTGTTAACTTGTTCCACTCTTGTTTAAGATCGGACAGTAGTAACGGACACTTTACATGGGTATCGAGCTCAAAGTACTAAGTGCATAAAGAGTAAGGTTAAGTGAAAGCAAAGTAAAGTGAGGTAAAGTAGTTCTCCACACTATGGAGGCCTATAGGAGAAGCAGAGCAATTTTAACCTCCGCACAATATGGACGTTGAGTGGTCAAACGTACACCGCGGTTGTTTTACCCTCACGGTAGGTACTGCTGTATCCATTGAATATGAGGCTGGGTGAGCCTCAGCCGGTCTGTACTTTTGGGAGATGAGATAAGTCTCTTGCATCTGCTGGGAATCGAGGCACGGATCCTCCAGCCTGTAGTATAGTCACTATACTGACTACGCTATTCCGGCTCTTGCTTCTAAATGTATATCGGAGTGAAAATTCTGTTGAACAAATGTTGCAGTAGAAATTGAAATACGTATTGTATTCAATTCATTTTGTCTTATAGTGTGAAATTTTCCAGAAAACTGAACCAGATAGGAAGAGCAATAGTGATTCACTACGTGTTTCGTGCACATGTAATTCTTTAATGGGGCTTATGTTTCATTAAAATAAAATGGGGAGATTTGTTTTCATGTGAAGATACGGAAAGCTTTTAATCTCATTCGAAATATTTAGTTTTTAAAGTAAATATATAGGATAAACTTTTTGTGTTTTATTTGGAATAGTTGGGTCCATGTTTCTGTGAAATCAGTACACATGGAATTGTCAGTATCATTCAGAAATAGTACTCTGTCCCAATGCATATATTTCGTACACAGTGTACCTGACTGGCATTTAACATTACGTGTTTTCATGTGAATTGAATTATTCAGAAATGTTTTCCAGACTCAGCCTTTCTTTATTATCAAATAAAGGAGAAACAGCAGTACTTCTACGTAGTATGTAGACAGCACCCGATCGCATAATTTATTACACGTTCGTGTAATGTAACTTTTAAGTTAATATTTTAGGTGGCTTTAAAATATTGTACGTGAGTTTATGTACTGTTGTTTATATTATCTAGGGAGGCCTTTCCAACCGCATGCCCTGTCCTAAATGTTGGATTGTGAATGCGGAGGAACAAGACAGGAAAATTTATGGCCAGTTATAAGTGGCCACAATTTGTCCACTTAAAATGAGACCCACGATATTATCCGAGTTGAGAAATGAACTGGTACCTGCAGAATGAATTGCGTATCTTGCTGTGCTATGACTTCTTCCTGGACCGGACGTGTACCAGGCGAAGGAGAATGTCGCCTTCTGTTTCTGTGTAACCAAACTGCTCGCAATGACACGCAAACTGCTGGAGACTTCATTGCACGAATAACACAGCACACTGGTTATACAGCTTTTTGTGAAAGTTTGGCTCCAGTCTTTTTTAGCCTTCGGCTGTAGATGGGAGGCGAGTCGTTAGCGTTGCGCCCCATACATTCTGGGAAACGCCAATTTTCTTGACGTCTAGCCCACAGCCTCTAAACTTCGGAATCCGATTGCCCATTGCTACAACGCCACATCGCAAAAGAACGGAGACCTCAGCCATACCGCTGCCAAAAGCTCAAAACTCGCGAGAGACATGCTTCTTAATTATTGCAGGATGTCCCACCGGCATGCGGTGTTAAGTTTTGTTCTTCGGGGGATTTTTTTTTTTCTAAAGCGATTCCCTTAGCCCACTCACTTGCCTTCCGCCCTTTCCCAGTCGTATTCCATTTCTTTCGTCTCCCTCCTTTACGTTAAGCAGTTTAGGTTCATAGCCAGGGGAACAACAATTATATATATATATATATATATAACTACAGTTTTTGCGCGAGGTCTGTGTCATATGCGAACCCTAGCAAAGCATCAAATTGCAACACTGTATGAAGTTTATTTATGCATATATATGTGTGTGTGTGTGTGTACTTGAATTGCAGTTGGCTTGTATTTGCAACAGCTGAAAATAAGTGGTTGCCACCGTCCCTCGCAGTCCAGTGCGAAGATTTCTGTCGGCAAGAGCAACAAAAGAGCAAAGGGTTGTCACCGCTGAACCCATATTGCTCCCGCTGTTACAATGACAGTCTGCTGCATGTCGATCATTTGACGTCATCGCCATCTGGCTTGCACGACAGATCCAGTTGCAGTGCGTAGCGATATCTGTCGGGAACCCAATGCACTATCGTGACGTATGTCAGGCAACGGGGATCCGCATGCCGACTGACTGACCCGTTGCACAAAAGCCGATGGTTTGACCTTTTAAAGCTTAATAACTGCTGCGTGTACCACCTACTTATGCGTTAAATAACTCTGTATGTGTTTAGTACGATTCTTACAATAAGCAGTATTAACCCATTAATCTTTGTAATGGAGACTGTGTTCTCTTTGAAGTCGGAACTGAATTTTGTGCATTAGAGAGCAAATCGTCATTGCCAACGCCCTTCAGTAACATGTCAGTTCACATCCGTACACAAGTTTTGACATTATTTCATATTTGTTTATTTAACGATGCTGAAGAGATGTGAGAAGAGACGATTCCGGCTCATTCCCACAATTCGGCAGAATATCTCAGTTGTTATAGAAAAGTTACCTTTACGAAAAGTAAAACAGGCACTTGCAGAATACAAGGGAATCCCATTAGATCTATGTACGTTTTCAGTTTCTGTTCTAACCATATCCATCTTACGCACGAGATTCCTCGCTTAGAATGTTGACTCTTCCTGTATGGTAGGTACACTTGGTGTTTGAAGAGATGAGTGGCAGAAACGTGTCCCACCATGTCTCCGTCGATAAAGCTAGACATTGCTGCCTGTTCAGCGGGATGAATTATGCGATACCATGTGAATATACCGTGTAAGTTAAATTGGAGGTGTTACGCTGCTCAAAGAACATTTGTGTATTAAGTTCTAAGGACGGGCTGATAACTGTGGACTGAAAGTGCCTGAGTAAGCAGTGGTCATGTTTTTTTTAAACTGCTGTGTAGTTGCGTTTTTGAACTGAGGAAAAGCACGATAAATTTTGCTGACAGTACAGATCCCACAGTTGGTATTGCAAACGTGTGTATCTCGAATACAGCTTGTTCACATCAAAGCGTGTGTAGTTGTTAAGGCGTCGTTAAATTAATTGACTCATTTAACCTTTTGACGCCTAATGTCAACTATAGTGGTCGTACCGCACCGCTAACCTCCAAAGTTGCATTTTATATATTTATTCAACAAATATAGGTAATGAATATTTTAAACATGGTATATACTCTCCGTTTTTTTTCTCTTCAAAATGCAGTTTGTTTCATAATTCCAACATATTTTGTTCCTGTATTATTCACATTTTATATACAGGGTGTGCTAAAATTTAAAAAAATAATTCCGCCGCCAAAAGGTTAAGCAATATTTATGGTAAATAGCTTGTAGAAATTTAGTTCCCATGTCATAGTAAACGTACTACAATTGTACTTGAATTTCTCCATTACAAAGACTAACGCGCTAATTCTGTTTAAGGCAATGATGGCTGTTTATTATCACGCAATACATAACACTGTGGGCCGAAAATGCAAAGTTCTAAACCTTAAATGAGATGGTATTTATAGTGCCTTCCTGGTGTTAGGAGTTGCAGTCATAATAAATATCAAATGTCAGAATACAGTAACTGCTCTCCATTGAAGGGCTGAACATTCATTGAGAGCAAAGGAAGGTCTCGAAGCAATGTCCACAGACGTTGCCGGCTGCAGCAATCGACGCGGACGACAGAGAAATCTGCCTACAGCCCAGCGCTTGGTTCCGTGTCACGAGGCTTGGGGTTGGGTCACTTTCACAGCAAATATGTTGGCAATACTGGAGTCAAGGGTTCTTCTCTACTTTTCGCATCAACAAACAACTCGGAAAAAAATTAAAAGCACGTTTTTTGTCTTCCTGTACCATAATTCTCTTCTTGGTTGTAAGTGGCATTTGATAAAGACCTGTATCTTATTCCCTGTGTGGCATGAACTTGATTTTCGAGTGCAGAATAATGAGATTGCTTGGGAAATTTTCTGTTTCCTAGACCTCATGAAACGTACCGTTGAGCCGTAGTCTTTCCACGTCTGCGGACAGGCGGTTGCAGCTTTTCAGAAGTCTTCGGACAACAGATAATTTTAGATAGGGTAAAAATTGATCTTGGGTTATTAGTCAGGGTCTTTGGATTCAGGTTCGATTCGAAGCTGTAACTGGGGAACTGGAGTCATGAGCAGTTTCGTGGTTAATGTGGAGCTATTGGAATCTGGGGCTTTCGGACGTCACGGTACAAAACGTTCAGGATTTTCTTGATAATGGCCACACGCTGTTCAGAAGGGCCCTCATGTACATAAAAATACACAGAAGACATTTATTATGGAACCAGTACCCTGTCATTTTTCAATTGGCACATCCTCGTGTGCCGTGCTGATGCTTAATAAATGAACGTTAAAGACTGTGTTCGACCCAACAGTTTTTAATTAAGATATATAGTTTGGCTACATGTTCCGGCTATTTAATAAGCCTTCGTCACGTTAATAGACTGTATTTAGGAACAGTTTTGTATGAGCACGAGGGACGGCGGTAGCACAATGGTTAAGTGCTACAAATCGGAAGGTCGCTGGTTCGATCCCAGCCGGTATCAGTGCATTTTTCATTGACATAAAATCCTTCCGCTCGCACTAAGGGCCTGGGGTCGACTAAGCCTGTAACAGAAATGAGTACCAGGAGTATTTCCTGGGGGTAAAGTCGGCCGGTGCGTAAGGCTGACAACCTACCACCATCCTGTGCCGTTGTCACGAAATCTGGGAACCTTAACTTCCTGGAACCCTCTGGGACTGTCCAGGCCTGTAATTGGACTGATTTACCTTTTTATATGAGCATGCCGATCCCGGTGGCTGTGCGGTCTAAGGCCGAGGTCTGCCAATGCTCGATTCGTAGAATCGCGAGTTCGATTCTCGCTGAGGGCATGGATGTTCGTCCCTCGTGTTTATTGTGTGTTGGGTAGGTAGCGACCACTGCGGCTCTTTCATAGGAGTCGTACCTAAAAAATGAGGTGGTCTGCGCCCGAGTTTGACTGTTGTGCCATATAAAAATAATATGAACATCACCAAGCATTTTTAGTCCTGGTATTCCGTGTTTATCACAGTGATTTAAAATAGTCCAAAGAAATTTCATTAGGCATATCATAAATTATCATTAAATTGTATGCTAATAAGGTTTTGTAATATTTTAATAATAATAATAAATAGTAGAATAACCGCAACACTCTATTCCCCAGGGACATAGTTTGTCTCAGGAATATTAGTATAAATACCCAGCATAAAAGATATGATGATGATGATGATGATGATAAAAAAAAAATAATAATAATATGTACACCAAAATACACAGCCAAGTAATACTTCATCCGTTTTAATAGGAACACATAAACTAACTAACTAACTGCATGGAGCAGAGTCCTTCTTGAGAAGCTAACAGGTTCTCAGCTAATCAAGAAATTTCCCGCATTGCATGCAACCCGAATGTTCATTACCGCATTCACAAGAGCCCGTCACTCGCCCTTATTCTGAGTAAGATTAATCCAACGGGGACACATACATTCTTGAATACTACAAGAAGTTATGACCATACAGTTTGGTTCTGATTTGTAATAAACACAGACAGATCTCTTTATCTTAGAATGTTTCAAATCCTAAATTACACAGTGCATTGTGTGGCAATCACGGTGTTCCAGATTTAGTGGTGTTCCTAAATGCACTCACAACAGCCTGAGGGTGCATGTCTTACGAGATGAAGCAAGTAACTGAAAGTGTAAATATCTTAATTAATAAATATTTTCCACTGAAATTTTAAATATTTATTTATTAAGCAGTACACCGTTATTTAACAACGGAAACAATTTTCGCTTCTTACACCAACATAACTTCCATATTATTCCCGTGGAATAAATGTTCTGCCAAGCCACTGGGCTCCGCTAAGCAATTTTTATGGTAAGATAACAACGTACTATCGTGCAGTAAAACTGAAAGCGCCATAGCGGGTCACAAACATCTGGCACAAGCATTTACTTTAGTCCGGGCTGAAATTCAGCCGGGGCGTGACGTAGACCACCCACCCCTATCTAGCGCCGAGGTCAAAGAAAGAGTAGAATTATACCTCTACTCTCCCTCCGGGCCTTCGTGGCCTGTTCTAGGGCGAACTTTACCTTTTTTACCGGGCTCAACTCTGCGACCTCAGAAGCTGGGGAATGTAGGCGAAATGTCTGGCTGGCATTTCTTACGGGGCCTCAAAGCAGGCTGCTTATCTGTAGCTCATCCTGTTCTCTTCATTGCCCAAGAGACAAGCATCGCGAGTTTTCAAAGTTCCTAAACCCAGTGTTATGTTTTTATTTCTACAAATTATATAGATTAGTTCAAATTGAACACTGGGGTTGGCTTCACTTGGGTAGAAAAATGTGCCGTATCCTCGTTTACGGACATTTCCGCCGATCTTACGTTCCTCAGAGCAACACTTGTCAACAGGCGTCCTGACCAATTACACCGAAATGCCACTTAGCTTTATAAGGTGAAACGCTAACGGTAGTTCCAGGCGGATTTCTACAGCCACCTTGACGATGGAAGTAATAGGTTGCTCAGAAACATCGGTGACAACGAACAATCCTACACGGTGTCAAAATCCAGAAGACCGTTTTATGATCAGTACTCGCCATAAAATCACGAAAATATATTAAAAAATGTAAAATTTTTGCCTTCGCGACTGATACAAAGGTAGAGACTTTACATATGCTTATGAAATAACATGTAGAGAGGTACTAAGGCTTTGAGCTTCTCGGTATCGTGTCCACTGACGGGCCTTCTACTTAGTAAGTCTTGTATTGCCCAGTGCCAGAGGAGAAATAAGGCTGTTTCTTGTGCTGCAGATGAGCCCGGCCGCGTGATGGAGGTGACCCGGGACTTCGTGACCGTGGTGGCGGTGGAAGGAGCGAGTGTGGAGGATTTCGTGACGGTGCTGAGTGTGGGGTGCGAAGCTCCCGATGGGGCGGAGGACGTACTGGTTTACCGACTGCCGGGAGAACGTCTGGGTTTTGGGCTTAAGTTTGAAGGTGGCACGAGCACCAGCGAGAAGGTACGGCGTCTCTTCATCCAGTCTTGCGCACCGGATAGTCCCGCGTCACGGGCGCGCTGCTCTTGGGGTTCATTGCAGGAGGGTGACGAGGTGTTGGAGATCGACTCTGTTCCCGTGTCGGCCATGACGCGCCTGGATTGTGTACGCAGTCTCAAGGACTCACATGTGGTGTTAAAGTTGCTGGTGCGCCATCCTGCGCCGCCTCCTGTCCCGCCTCGCCGTAAGACACAGAGCGCCGGGGTGCTGGGCCCCCCTACCGCATTTGCTGACGTACCCCCCGAACCTGAGGTATACCTGGATCTTTTAGCACAGGAGGAACTGAACTGCTTGACCGACACAGGCAGCGATGATACGGGCAGCAGCATCTCCACGGTGCTCGGACCCTTCGACCAACTGGAGGAGGAGACGCTGCAGCCGCCCGTCAATTTCCAAGACGCGCCGCTTACTTACGGCGATGAGACGCTGCAGCCACCTAAACCCGCTCCGCGCAAGGACATACAGGCCAGATTCAGGTCTGGCAAGAAGAGGCCTCCACCTCCACCACCACCCAGACACGACCGCCCTCAGTGCCCTTTGAATGTGCAGACCAGAGCTGTATCAGAGACGGATAGAGTAAACCTCCCCCGTCTCGTGGACGTCGTTCCAAAATCCTTTTTGGAAACAGAAGAGGTGCAAAACGCGTTTGCAGAGGAAGTTGGGCCTATGGTAACAGACTGGGAGGAACAAAGGCTTGCAGTGACAGAAAACGGACCTATAGAGGTAGATGGGAAAGAGAAAGTTTGTGGAGAAATACAAAGCAGGACGATGGTAAGGGGTGAGGAAGGAAACGTATCTCAATTTAAAGAGGGTAGACCAGCGTTGACAGGGAACGAGTTAGGCATTCCTAAATCTACGGGTGAGAAAAACGGTAGTCATATGGAAACAGAAAAGAAACCTGTAGATACAGACATTTTACCGATAAGTTCAGAGAAAGAAGACAGAAAACCTGTTGATAGACGTGGACAGATATTGGTAGACATCCCGGAAATGGGATTTGTAGGAAACGAAAATGAAGAGTACCAGTCTGCGAGGAAGCAAGACCAGAAATCTCTCTGTACAGTGTTAGACACGGTAGACATGCCTGTAAGTACTGAGAGTGAAGAGAGAAAGCTCATGGTAAGGCCTGCCAGAACGGAGAATGAAGAAAGCGGGACTGCAATGGTAGGCCCTCAGGACAAGAAGCCGTTATGTGTTGATGGGAAGCATAACAGACATGTAGAGATGGATGAATGCAGTAGTGAAAACGTGCCTGTAGGAACAATCAGTGGAAGTAACAGCCCTGTAGTAACTGGGAATATGGAAAACGTTTTTATGGTAATGGGCAGTAAAGGAAATAAGTCTACAGGAACAGATGGGCAAGAGTGCAGGTTTACAGAAACAAGTATGAATGAAATCAGCCCTTTGATCTCTGACAGTAACGGCAATATTCCTATGGTAATTGGAAGTAAGGAAATCAGGCCTGAAGTGACACATTCCGAAGAGAAATGGACAACTGGAGTAAAAAATGATGGAAAGTTACTTCAGGTGGCAGACATTGGAGAGCACGTGTTTGATGCTACAGGCATCAATACACGTTTAGAACTAACAGTTATTCCCATGTACATAGAGGAAAACAGGCCCGTGATAAAAGGAATAAAGGAAAAGAGGCCTGTGGACACACGAATAAAGGAAAACTGTTCGCCTGAAACAGGAATAAAGGAAACTAGGGCTGTGGAAACAGGCATACTGGAACACTGGACAGTAGAAAGAGGAATTCAAGAAAAAAGATGTGAAGAAAGAGTAATAAAAGAAAACTGGCCTGTTGAAGTGAGAATAAAGGAAATGAGGCCTGTGGAAACAGGAATGAAGGAAAAGGGATTTGTTGAAATGGGAATAAAGAAAAACTTGCCTGTGGATAAGGGAGTAAAGGAAAATGGGCCTGTGGGAACAAGAATACAGAAAAAAAGGCCAGAAGAAACTGAAATAAAGGTCAACTGGAAAATGGAAAAGACAGTAAAGGAAAAGGGGCCTGTTGAAGAGGAGGGAAAGGAAAACTGGCCTCTGGAAATGGGAATAAAGGAAAAGGGGCCTCTGGAAACAGAAATGAAGGACAGGGGGCTTGTGGAAACAAGAATAAAAGAAAAGGGGTATGTGGAAACAACAGTAAAGGAAAATCGACCTGTAGAAACAAGAATGAAGGAAAACTGGCTTCTGGAAAATAAAAATGGGTCTGTGGAAAAAGGAATAGAGAAGAAGGGGCTTCTGGTATCTGAAATAAAGGAAGAAGAGCCTGTGGATAGAAGAGTTAATGAAAAGTCATGTATGGAAACAGGCATGCCTCTGGAAATAGATATTGAGAAAAACAGACATTTGGAAACATGTATAAAGGCTAGCAGACCTATGGATGCTGAAAATGAGAACTATATTCCTGTAGGGAGAAAAAGTATGGAGAATAATCCAGTATTAACAAAAAATACAGATAAAGGACCTTGTGTTTTAGACAGCAAGGAAAATGGTTCTAGGATAGTAAAAAATACAGTTACTAAAAGTGTTGAAAATAGTCCTGTGGCAAAAGAAAACACAAAACACAATCCTGTGGAGGCTAACGGGAAAGTAAATGAGGTTCTTGTGTCCAGAAGTACAGAAGACAGTTCTCTGGTGAGCCAGAGTGCAGAAAATAATGCCACAGTATTTAAGAATATGGATTCAGACAGTCTTGGAGAGCATAAAAGTAATGAAACCGGTCTTGTAGGGCTTGACAACTTTGCAGGAACATGCAATGAAGGTAGTTTCTCTGTACTGAGGGAGAATAAGAAAAACGGTCCTGTGGTGTCCAAAGGTATGGAAACTATTTCTCCTGTGAATATGAGCTTAGACAGCAGTCTACAAGGGACAATAGGTAAAGAACACAATAGTGAAGAGATTAGAAGGAAGGAAAACAGTTCTATGATGAGTGAGAATGAATTTAACAAACCTGTAAAGACTACTGATGTAGAAGCAAACAGGAAGGAATGCATGACACACGGCCGTCCAGGCTGTGATAATGTCATGTCCACATCTGAAGAGAGTAAGGAGCACTTGAACAAGACAGAAGGCAAGTCTGTTGAAACAGAACATCGTGCAGAAACAGAGAGTCCATCTGAAGGGCCCAACCAGGAGGTGGGAAGTAGCTCAAAGCTGTCTTTGGAGACAACTTGTCTTGAAATACCAAAAGGTGAATTTGTGGTAGCTGTACCGGAGAGACAAGATCTGCATTCTGACTCAGATGAAGAGGACTTCCTGCTGGATCTACCAGAAATGGAACTTTTGGAGCAAGGTGGGGCAGTGTTTCAGCCTGCCACTGGGGCATTACTGACTGCCTCAGATGCTACCTTTTTCCCATTCAGGTGCTGGGGACCAACAAGCCATCTGGCTACCATAGGAGAAGATGAAGAGGAGGATGTCAGCAATCAGGGGTGAGTTGGTGGGGACTTTGGGCATTGGATGTTGTGTGAACTACTGACTGTACATAGCATGGCATAACAGGGTAATCATGTGAGTTTTTGAAGTTCTCATGGCAGTGAATATGACAATAATTGTTTTGTAGAATGTCAGGCCATGTATTTTGACAGTGTCTGCTTAACCAGTTTTCAGTATAATTATGAGTTGTTGTAAATTTGTGTGGTTGTGCAATATAGTGGGCATGGTCTACTTACAGAAATTTGGACTTGTACGATTTTAAGGTTGTCAGTGGTAACTCTGACACTAACATGTTCTGGGATATGACACCATGCCTCCATCCTCAGGATAGGTGAATAATCTATCCATCCTAACACTGGAGGTAGCAGGTTCCTCTGATGTGTGATCACATCCAAGTTTATGATTGTCTTCATACATACATTCATTCTTGGATTTCCTTTGAATAACGTCTACCTAATTCATTTCAAACAAGAGCATACAGTGGACTACAAAGAGTGCACATTTTTCACTTCTCTGGATTTTTCAAAACTCATTGCCCTTCACATTTTTTACTGTAAACGAGAATCTCTTTATATCAAACTGCTATAGCCATCAGTAATTTTCACCTTATTTTATTAACTATTCTTCATAAGGCAGAATTCTGCACACAGAAGTGAAATATATACTGTGTATTGTGTGAGCCACAGCTTGATTAACTTATCGGCGCTGTCAGTAGCTAAGACTATGTAGTGTCAAATGGTAGGATGACTGCAAAGTAATGAATTGGAAAGGGTGTGACAGCATGCTGTAGTGGTCAAATTAGAGGCCTTATTTGCCTCGCTGGATTGAGGAAACCCACGAAATATTTCAGTCTGGATATACGAGGTATGAGACAGTGACTATGATGATGTCCGTCTTCTAGAATATGATGCCGTGTTTTCTGGTAGAGGTTTACGGACGTTTCGGAGGAACGTGGTGATGCCATTTCAGGGTAGAAGTCTGAGGGAGTACGCTTTTCCGAAACCTCTGCTAATTTCTACCGGACTTTGTGGTGTCACATCCAGGAAAATGGCACTTTTCCTGTGTTAGCACTGTAGGTTTACCGGCGGAAGTTCGAATTTGGCATCTCCCGAATACAAGTCAGAAATTTTATCCTCGAGCTCACTCGCTTAGTAGACTGTCAGTAGTGTAGACGTGAACACAGGTTAACCCAAGTGTGTGATATGTCTTGTCATGTTACAGGGTGCCAAGCATGTCAGTTATGTCAGACGTGGAACAGGAAAGTGAACAGAAGGAAGAAGACAGTAAAGTGGACAGTAACCCACTTCTTTCAGCAGAGAGCCGTCTTGACAACCTGCTACTGAATTCCGAGGAATCAAAACCAGGACCGGAGTGTGATGAGAACACGCAAGTGACCGAAAGTAAAGGTAGGGTCGAGATGGGCACAGGTGCCGCGAGTTCTGTCGTCGAGGAACGGCAAGAGTTATACACTGTTAGCCCTCACAGGCTTTGAATATCATGGTCAAAACGCTTACTATCATACCCGATACCGTACATGGCAGCCTAGTGAATAACACAACTATTTCGTGTTCTAAAGCTACACAGTGTCGAACCTTGACAGGGATACTCTGTAATGTATCCGTTATTACGATCGTCATCCATCTAATTGGACGCAACAGATTTGTTTGTTAGAAGGGGATCGTTAAATATTCCAAGAATGATTCATTGACTGTATAACGTTCGCACTGGACAGTCAGTAAACAAAGACACTCGGTTCTTTACGTTGCCTGCAGTAAGTTGCGAGAGGTCAGGTCATGGTAACCGGAATTCTGCGCTGGTGGTCGTGACGAACGACAGCTGTTGCGTAGATTTGGGGTCGGCGTCGCCATCTGTTGGCGGAGTACTCAAATTACGTGAATCGGGAATGCGATCAGCACTTCAGTTTCTCTCCGCCGTGGCGAGCACAAACTGCTGTGAAGAATTTTCGTTTATTATACCAACAGATGCACCACATACAATACATATGGAGTGGTCAAGGCACTACTCCGACATGTTTCGGTAAAATTATATCATTCGTGAAATTATAATTATACCAATGGTATTTTGATGTATGTACAGTCATATTGTACAGTTTATTATCCAGACCAACAAATGCACAACATATATATATATAATATTATTTCCAAACAAAGACCTATGGAAAGTAACAGGACAAGAAGATATAAATTTAGAAATAAGAAAAAGAAAATTTAGATGGATTGGTCACACATTAAGAAAAGAGGATGGAGAGATACCAAAGGCTGCCCTA
>Ga0123354_10009475_pt1 | contig 14914 bp, 14 predicted proteins | sample TergutLab28metaG_2_FD_97872 | JGI IMG/M metagenome (GOLD analysis project Ga0123354, IMG submission 97872) | Labiotermes labralis P4 segment gut microbial communities from Petit-Saut dam, French Guiana - Lab288 P4 | ecosystem: Host-associated > Arthropoda: Insects > Digestive system > Gut ...
CGGGAGCAGTTGACAGCTACAGGGTTAGTAGAAGAGTTATTCACATTGTTTTTGAAAGAATTAGAGAAATTGCATCTGATAGTAAACGAAGGGAAAATCATAGACGCAAGCTTTGTAGAAGTACCCCGTCAACGCAACAGCAAAGAAGACAATAGCCAAATCAAGGAGGGAACGATACCGGAATTCATTCAGGGCAAATCCGCATAAGGTATCACAGAAAGATACAGACGCCTGCTGGACGCAGAAAAACAAAGTGAACTATTTCGGATACAAGAACCATGTAAAAGAGGATGCAAAGAGTAAACTGATAACGAAATATACAGTTACGGATGCAAGTGTACACGACAGTCAGGCAACCGACATATTGTTGGATGAGAAAGACAAGGGAGAGGCGTTTTATGCGGATTCAGCATATGGTGGAAAGCCACAGGATGCAATCATAGAGAAAAAAGGAATGATAAACAAGGTATGTGAAAAAGGGGTAAGGAATCATCCATTAACGGAAGAACAGAAAGAAAATAACAAAGAAAAATCACGAATACGTTCACGAGTGGAACATATCTTTGGGTTTATGGAAAACTCCATGAACGAAATGTATATTCAATGTATCGGAATCAAAAGGGCAACTGCGGTCATAGGGCTAATGAATTTGACATATAATATGTTCAGAAAAATTCAACTAATGAACATTTTGAGGGATAATTGTGCCCTTTCCTTAAAGTGTTAAAATTACATTTAATTTATATACATACAGATATAAAAATGGAGACTTAAACAAAATTTAAACAAGGTATATGGAACTCTCTAAAAACTTTTTCAAAATTGAGCTCTAAAATATGGAAACAAAAAATATTGAGTTTTTAGAAGTGCCCTTCTTTCATTTCTTTCCAGGGCAGGAATGTTTCTTCTAAAACTAACAGGTTCTTCATGAGTGCTAATTTGCCCTATAGCGCGAATGCACAAAAGTAAAAAAAGTATTGTAAAAATATGTTTTCCCATTGTCTATTTAATTTGAACAGGTTTAAATAATAAATAATCTCCTCCCAGATCGTATAATCTTAATTGTTTAGTACTTACAGTATAAGATGCTGCTGCTATAACCATCATGGTAAAAGAAGATATTTCGTAACTATTGTCGTTATAGTTTTCATATTTGAGTATAGTTTCAAAATTTACATACGGATTCAAATTTGATAAATTCAACTTAAAGGTACTACTTATAACATGAACAGCAGCGGTAGAATCAGTATCAAATGTAATCGTATAACACTCTTCGCAATCTGTTGGTTCTACTGCTGTTAGCTTTTTTGATGGCGAATCGACAATACCTACTAACTTCCATTTAGTTCCCGTCAAACAATTTTCATTGCTTTTGCATGCCGAAAAAGCCAAAAGACAAAATACCATAAATAGAAGTAATTTGATTATTTTCATAAATCTATGCATAGAATAATCATACAAAAATAGAAATAATAATAAATAATAACGTACGTTTTGTATAACTATTTTTTGTTAAATAAAATTTCGCATAACTATTTTTAGAATCCATGCTGCTTAAGAAACGAAATTACCCCAGCAAACTGATTTTACGCAACTTTTCTTCGTCCAAGATTTTAATTTTACGACCATCCAACACAATCACTCTTTCCGCAACAAACATCGATAAAGTCCGGATAGCATTGGATGTCGTCATATTGGAGAGATTCGCCAAATCTTCCCGCGCTAAATATATGTTGATGGTATTATCCTCTTCCAATCCATAATTTTCGATCAAAAAAACCAAAGACTCAGCCAAACGGCCTCGAATATGCTTTTGAGTTAGATTCACCGTCCGTTCGTCGGCAACGCCCAAATCGACGGATAATTGTTTGATAAAAAACCGGCAAAGATTGAAATTATTCTTAAAAAGGTCGATAAGCAATCCTAAAGGAACTAAACAAACGGTGGAAGATTCAAATGCCATAGCGTGGGTTTGGTATTTCTCTTGCGCAAAATAAGCGCGATAAGCAAAATATTGCATCGGACGAATCACCCGGATAATCTGACTGCGCCCGCCGACTCCGGCTTTGTAAATTTTTACTTTCCCTTTTAGCAAACACATTAAGTATTGCGGCTTTTCACCCTCGGAATATATCTTTTGATTTTTTTTAAAATGCAATATAGATGCATTTTCGCGCAACAACTTTCTTTCCTGTCCGTTCAAAAGCCTCCACACACAACTTACATTGGTCGAAAAATCAATTTCCTTGTTTTCGAATTCGAACATATATGTTTTATAACATTTTTTTATGCACAAAAATAGTTAATATTTTTTTAAATAAACAAGAAAACAATTTTTTTTTGTTTTTTATCGTTAATATGACTGAAAATATGTAAATTTATGGCGAAAAAATAAATATTGATAAGTGAGTAATTGTAATACAAATAAATATTTGAAGAAGACCCTGTTTTTACATTTCGTCTTATTTTTTATATTCCCATCCGTGCTTTTTGCCAAAGACGTCTATAATAAAGCCGACAGCATTATTTTGAAAGTACTTGAAAATCGCGATTATTATGGGAAATATATTGAAGAATACAGCGCTACCGCTTATATCAAAGGGGACAGATATGTGAAGAAGAAAAATATACTTTACAGCTACGCACCCGACTTTTTATATTTGGATAAAAAAGGTAAGAATACATTCGTCGAATCGATGGTTGACATTAATTTCAAAGCGCCAAACTATTTCACCCAACAGATTCTCGCCGTCAACGGCTCCAAAATAAATCTGAATGATATCCGGAAACGAGCCATGCAATTTCTGAATGTGAATATATACAATCCGTCGATTTTCAACAACCGGATTTTTATCCCCGGAATCAAAGATATTTTTAAATACTACAGCTTCGAATATGTTTCGGCAACCGACACGCTTAATCACCGGATACATCAAATCAGAATAATTCCTAAAATACGAAGTCAACAATTAATTTCCGGATTTCTTTATATAGTGGACGGACTATGGACGGTTTATCAATTCGATATCGAAGGAAAATGGGAGTTTTCCCATTTTAGGATTGAAACGATGTTCGGACTCCCGGAGAAAGATTTCCTTTTGCCTATAAAAACGGATATTGCATTTCATTTGAAACTGCTTGGAAATGATGTAACCAATCACTATTATTCCTCTTTCCGCTACAAGGATGTAAAAATATATAATCCGGACAGATTAAAGAAAGAAACCAATTATGATTTAAGCGATTATTTTAACGTTTCGGCAGAGTCCATACCCATCATAAAGGAGGAAAAGTTTTGGGAGGAAAATCGACCGATTCCACTTACAACTTACGAAAAACTGTTAATTGAAAGTGACGAAGGGAAAATACAAACAACCGATACGCTCAATGTGCCGCAAGGTTCGTGGAACTTTTTTTCCCAGGGGATTGTTTCATCGAAACGTTTCAGATACAATGATTCGCAAATGAGTTATTCCGGATTATTCAACCCGTTCAAATTGGCTTATTCAAAATTAGACGGAGTCGTTTATTGGCAGGAATTTCAATATACAAAAATCAATAATGCAGGGCAAAGGTTTCAATTCAATCCGAATATCGGGTATTTATTCCAACAGAAACAAGTTTATTTCAGCGTGCCGGTGCAATGGCTGTTTCAACCCATGAAAATGGGTGAAATCCGGTTTACGCTCCAAAACAGGAACCAAGCCTATAATTCCACTTTTATTGATATGATTGAAAAGGAAATACCGGACAGCATCCGCTTCGAAGATTTTAATCTAAAATACTACCACCATTATACTTCCGGCTTAACGGCGCAATACGAAATTATGAACGGCTTGCTTCTGAGCGGCGGTGTTAACTACAATTGGTATGTTCCGGTTAAATACAAAGACCAAACGGGAATCAATTTGCGGAGCAATATGGATATTCCTAAAGATGTGAGTGACTTGACGACCGATCAATACAAGGTGTTTCTCCCTACTGTCGGATTGACCTGGACGCCCCGTCCCTTTTTCCGTATCAATGGAAAACGAAAGGAATACGTCAGCTCTTATTTCCCTACCTTGTCCGTTGAATGTTCCTGGGGAATGAAAGGTATTTTGGGAAGTAACAGTAACTACACACAATTGGAAGCGGATATTCAGCAAAAAATTCCGATCGGATTAATGAAAACTTTTCAATACTATATCAGCGGAGGATCATTTCTTTATACGCATTCGCTTTATTTTGCCGACTTCAATTTATTCCAAAAACGTAATTTTCCAAAATCGTGGGACGACCCCATCGGCGGAGTTTTTCAATTGTTGCGCAGTGAATGGTACAATGCTTCCCGTTCGTATGCTCAAGCGCATTTAATCTACGAATTTCCTTATCTGCTTTCCCGCCTGTTCGGAAACCTAACGGAAAATGTATGGGCTGAACGCATCTATCTCAGTCAACTTTATACGCCCATTCTTCCCTGGTATACCGAAGTCGGCTACGGCATCGGAAATTTTATTGGAGACGCCGGCATTTTTGTTTCTTTTGTGAAAGGAAAATACGACTCGGTCGGCGCTAAATTTACATTTGCTTTGGGGAAATAAAACCCGTATGGAAGCGTAAAATTTTCTTTAAATGAATAAAAATTTTTGAAATTATTATATATATTGAATTTTTGAACTAATTTTGCAAAATTTTTTAGGTAAGATAAAACGATTACGAAGCAGGTAATCATTTAAATTAAGATGAGTGATCAATGAAAAAAACGAAGCAAAACTGGAAAATGTACTTGCCCCTAACCATTATTACAATTGGAGTAATTGTAGGCGGAATTATTTGGTATATAAACTATTCGAGTTATTTGAGAACAGATGACGCTTATGTGACGTCGGATAATATTTCGGTCGGCGCTAAAATTTTAGGGCGCATCACGAAATTGTATGCCGACGAAGGCGATTCCGTCAAGGAAGGTCAATTAGTCGCCGAATTGGATAGCATGGACTTATTAGCCCAGAAACAACAAATTATTGCTTCCAAATTGCAAACCGAAGCCTCCAAATTACAGTCGGAAGCAAAATACGAATCGGATTCGAAAGGTATTAAAGTATTGGAAATAGCCAATACCAAAGCGGCTGAAGATTTTCAGCGGGCAAAAGTGCAATACGCCGGCGGAGTAACTACCAAAGAGCAGTTTGAACATGCGCAGCGCGCCAACGAGACAACGCAAGCACAATTGGATGCTGCTAAAGCACAACTCTTAGTTTCTAAAGCGCAGATTGGTACGGCACAAGCGACCATCGCCGAAGCCGAAGCGCATATCGGCGTGATAAATACACAATTGGATAATACGCGTTTATATGCTCCCACAACAGGCACCATCGCCAAACGCTGGTTATTGCCGGGAGATGTTGTTCAACCCGGACAATCCATTTTCTCCGTTAATAATACCCGGAAATTTTGGGTGCTGGTTTACCTTGAAGAAACAAAAATGGAAACCTTGCATATTGGACAAAAAGTAAGATTCACTATCGATACTTACCCCGGCGTTGAATTTACAGGGAAAGTATTTATGGTAAGCCCGTCGACAGCATCGCAATTTTCACTGATTCCTCCTAATAATGCATCGGGCAATTTTACGAAAGTAACGCAACGCGTACCGATAAAAGTTTCTATTGATGCCGTTAATCACGGAGACCTTTCTTCCTTCCGGTTCAGAACAGGAATGTCGGCAGTTGTGAAAGTTATCAAAAAATCATAATGGAGGTTTCGGTTATACATCGTATTCGTCATAATCTTCGTACACGCGATTCATTATACCATCCCCGCAGCCCGTTCTACAAGTGGTTCGTGCTTGCCAATGTGATGCTGGGAACATTTATGGCTGTGCTCGACGGAACCATTGTCAATGTGGGATTGCCCAAAATCATGGCGGCGTTCGGCGTTAGCTTGGATACCATTCAATGGGTGATTACGGGCTATATGCTTGCCATGGCTGCCATGTTGCCTACTTCGGGATGGCTTGCCGACAAATTCGGCTATAAAAAAGTCTACTTTTGGGGATTATTCCTGTTTACAATAGGTTCATTGTTTTGCGGTATGTCGAATGATGAAGTTTCGTTAATCGGCTCCCGGATTATTCAAGGATTAGGCGGCGGTATCGTACAAACACTCGGTATGGCGATTGTGGTTCGTGAATTTCCTCCCACACAACGTGGTGTCGCACTTGGTTTCTGGTCGATTGCATCGGCTGCTTCCGTTTCATTCGGTCCGCTCATCGGCGGTTACTTGGTTGACAACTACGGGTGGCAATTAATTTTCGATGTGAATATTCCTGTCGGTTTTTTTGCGCTGCTATTTACCATAATCATTCAGCGTGAAGTAAAGAATCCGAACACACGGAAATTCGACCTCCTTGGATTTCTTTCCGTAGTTACCTTTTTACCGGTACTGCTGTATGCCTTGACGGAAGGTAATAACGCCTCCAACTCCGAAGGATGGAGCGCGCCTTATATCCTGCTCTGTTTTGCAATTTCCGGTATAGCATTGGTGACATTCATCACGCGGGAACTTACGACTTCCCATCCCTTGATTAACCTGCGATTACTTGGGTATCATAATTTTGGGTTGGGGTCTGTTTTCATGATGGTATTTGGAATGGGAATGTTCGGAAGCACCTTTCTGCTGCCGCTTTTTCTGCAAAATGCGATGGATTATACCGCTTTGCAATCGGGGGCGGTTTTCTTGCCGGTCGGTATCCTGCAGGGAAGTATCGCTCCGTTTGTGGGAATTACATCCGATAAAACCAACCCGAAGATTCTGCTATTTATGGGAATCTGTCTTTTATCGTCGAGCTTTTATGTCAACACGAGCTTTTCGTTTATGTCGGAACATCACTCCGTGATGCTGTCCCTGTATTTGAGAGGATTAGGTATGGGGATGATCTTCACGCCCTTAAACTCGTTGGCCCTGCTGAATATTCCCCGTGAACAAATGGCGCAAGCATCCAGCATTATGAATACCATGCGGCAAATTGGTGGAAGTTTGGGAATCGCTGTTTTTACAACGCTGCTGACTGCACGGACTAATTTCCACAGCCAAGTATATGGACAAGCCATCAATTCCCAATCGGAAGCATTCAAAGATGTTACGCAAAACATGACTTATTTCATCCAGCAACACGGCGGAAGCTCATTTTCCACCGCGATGAGGCAAAGCCAGATGCTGGTGGCGTCTCATGTTAATACGCAATCATTTATTGAAGGAATCAACGATGATTTCTGGATTGCATGTTCTATAACCATCTTAGGGTTAATTCCCATTATGCTGATGTATTCGAGAAGAAAGGTAATGGCGAAAAGTCAATAATAATTAAAACAAAAACAAAACATATTTATTTATGTACAAATTACGTTATATCATATCGTTTCTTATACTGCTGCCATTCATTTCTTTGAGTCATGCGCAAAGCAATATGCCGGAAGATTCTTTGGGATTGACAACAGTCATTCAACAGGTAATCAGTAATTATCCATCCATAAAAAAAGCCGAGCAGGATATCGAAACGGCGAATGCCCGTATCGGATTGGCTAAATCTGCTTACTATCCGCTAATCAGCGCTTCTGCGTCTTATACGCGACTGGGTCCGGTAACGTCGTTAACGATTCCGACCTTGGGAACTTTCACGATGGATGCCGCCGATAATTATGATATGGGATTAAATTATAACCAGGTGATTTATGATTTTGGAAAAATATCCGGAAAAGTCGATCTTGAGAAACAAAACAAGATGCTGTCACAACTTTCTATGGAACAGTTGAAACAACAACTTTCACTTTCTTTGTTGAATCACTTCTATTCTATTCTTTATTTGCAGGATGCCATCAAGATAAAAGATGAGGAATTGAATACTTTACGCGAGCATCTGGCTTTTGTTCAAAAGCAGGAAGCAACCGGAACCTCCACCCAGTATGCTATCTTATCGACTCAAGTGCGTATTTCTACAACAGAAAATCAGAAAACGGATTTGCAAACCTCGCTTCAGATACTTCAAGCGCAAATGAATTCTTTTCTTGGAAATCCTCAAGACCGGCAATTGGTTGTGAAAGATGAACTGTTGCCGCCTGTTGTATTGGACGCCAATGAAAAGCTACTAAACACCGCTTTTCAACAGCGGGAAGAATTAAAAATTACACGTCAACGCTCGCAAATAGCTTCTACCCGTTATCATATTGCCGGTATTACCAATTATCCGGAATTCGACCTGTTTGCTTCCGGTGGCTTTAAAAACGGTTATATTCCGGACCTGAGCGTAATAAAGGCAAATTATATTGCCGGAGTAAGCTTTAAGTTTCCGATTTTCGACGGGAATAAAGTAAAATTCAATCAGCAGCAAGCCCGTGCTGAAATGAAAAGTGTGGATCAGGATACTGAACTGGCGTCTCGGGACATAACCAATGAAGTAATAGAAAACAAGGCGAATGTAGACGCTGCATTGAAGAAAATCAGACAACAAGAGCTGCAACTTAAGCAGGCTCAACAGGCATATAGTCTTGCAGAAACAAGTTTTCAGGCGGGGACGATTACCAATCTCGACCTTCTTGATAGCGAAACAGCTCTTGCAGAAAGCCGGTTAGCCCTGATGAAAAGCAAAATAGATTATACGGTTAGTTTACTTAAACTGAAAATTGCGACAGGAGAACATATTTACTAAATGTATTAATTATAAATTATTGAACTAAGGAGGAAATTTATGCAATATCGTACTGACTTAAAATCCGGAAACAAACTGTCGATCATGGGATTTGGGTGTATGCGTTTTACGAGAAACTTCACCGAAATCGACATGGAAAAGGCAGAGCAGCTAATTGTAAAAGCCGTTCTGAACGGTATTAATTATTTTGATACCGCATACATTTACAGCGGAAGTGAGGAAGTATTAGGGAAAATCCTTGCTAAAAACAATTTACGCGATCAAATTTTTCTTGCAACCAAACTGCCGCTTGCCAAATGCAAAAAGTATGAAGATTTTGATTTATTATTCAAGACTCAACTTGAACGTTTGCAAACAGATTATATCGACTATTATTTGATGCATAATCTTGGAGATATTCAGTTATGGGAAAAACTATGTAAAATCGGCGTTGAAAAATGGATAAAAGAAAAAAAAGAATCCGGTCAAATAAGAAATGTCGGATTTTCTTTTCATGGGATTCACAGTGAATTCTTGAATCTCTTAGACAGGTATGATTGGGATTTTTGCCAAATACAGTATAACTATTTAAATGCCGATTATCCAACAGGTACTTCCGGATTAAAAAAGGCGGCTGAAAAAGGAATGTCCGTCATTGTTATGGAGCCGCTGCTGGGAGGAAAACTCGCCACCGGACTCCCTAAAAAAGTCATTAATACATTCAAGGCGGAAAACAGTTCGATGTCGCCGGCGGCTTGGGGATTGCGATGGCTTTGGAATCAAAAGGAAGTGACTGTTGTTCTCTCCGGAATGAATGAGTTTTCACAATTGGATGAAAATATTGAAACTGCAAAAGATGCAGTTCCCTGTATGCTGACGCCGAAAGAAGAAAAAATCTTTGATTCAGTGCTGAGTATTATTAATGAATCCTACAAAATACCATGCACCGGATGCAACTATTGCATGCCTTGTCCGCATGGCGTGAATATTCCCGCCTGCTTTGCGGCATATAACACTTCCCACGTAGTTGGAATGTATACCGGTTTCTATCAGTATGTGGCGAGCACCCGATTATTGGAACCTAAGAATCATTATGCAGCGAGCAAATGCCAGGAATGCGGAACTTGCGAAAAGAAATGTCCGCAACACATTCCTATCATCAAATCACTGAAAGATACTAAGAAAAAGTTTGAGCCGTTCTGGCTGAGACCTGCGCTCAATCTTTATATGAAATTCAAAGTGTGAAAATTGTACAATATTTACTTTATAGCTGATTTTTCACTAATTGCACAATTTCCGGAATCACCGCCTGTACCTCAGGAGAAAGGTCGGTTCCCACTTCGCTTATATCCGCAACGGAAATCACAATCAAACGAATTTCCGGTAAATAACAGCTAAGACTCATGGCTTCAATCATATCGCGCAATCCGATTTCGTGAGCGCTCATCAAAGGCGGAAAATCGGAAGCATAGCGCGGCTCAATCACCTGTAGTGTCCCCGGAGGATTCTCATCAAGCGTAGCATCAATCATGATAATACGGTCATATTCCTGCAACCAGCTAATTAAATGAAGTCCTCCTGTTCCGCCGTCCATCAGGCTGACGTCGGGCGGCAGCTTTTCATTTTCCAGCGCCCGTATCGCATGTATGCCGACTCCTTCATCTTTCAATAGAAGGTTTCCTACTCCAAGAATCAAGATTTTCATATCTTATAAAATATATTTCTTACAGATACAAAAATAGCGATATATTTTCTAAAATAAACAAAAAGAAACGGAAAATTATTATTTACTTTGCAATCCTGTATGGCTGGTATTTATATTCATATTCCCTTTTGCAAACGCCGTTGTTCGTATTGCGATTTTTTCTCTTCTACCGGAATTCGCGGAAAAGAACGGTATATCAATGCCCTTTGCGATGAGTTGCAGATAAGAAAAGATTATTTGAATGGAGAACCTGTCGAAACGATTTATTTCGGAGGCGGCACTCCGTCCGTATTATCCTTCTTCGATTTCGAAAAAATCTTTTATACCCTGTATTCTGTTTTTGGTGAAAATGAAAATCGGGAAGTGACTTTGGAAGCCAATCCGGATGATTTAACTATCGATTATTTACCAACCATCCGGCTTTTTCCTTTCAATCGGATTAGTTTGGGTATTCAAAGCTTTAACGACAGGGAATTAGAGTTGTTGAACCGGCGTCACGATGCGCAATCGGCTATCAGGGCGGTTGACCTTTTGCAACAAGCAAAATATAACAATATCAGTATCGATTTAATGTACGGATTGCCGGGACAAGGCATGAAGACTTGGGAGAAAACCCTCCGCCAAGCGATTGATTTGCAAGTGCAACATATTTCCGCATACCATTTGACTTATGAAGAAGGAACACCGCTTCACAAACGAATGAAAGCAGGTAGCCTTACTCCGGTTGAGGAAGATATGAGCAACCGGATGTTTGAAGTGTTAATAGATATGCTTACCGCAGCCGGCTTTGAACACTATGAAATATCGAATTTCGCCCGTACCGGATTTCAATCCCGTCACAATACATCGTACTGGAATGGAACGCATTATTTGGGCGTGGGGGCGTCGGCGCATTCTTTCAACGGCTCCAGCCGGCAATGGAATTATAAAACGCTGACGCCGGATTATTGGATTTCGGGCTGTGAAATCGAAATATTAGACGGGAAAACGAAATATAACGATTTTGTTATTACTCGTTTACGAACGATGAAAGGAATGGATTTAAACGAATTAACTTCACTGTTCGGTGAGCGGCTGAAAACGGATTGTTTACGGCAAGCTCAAAAACACATCGCTAACGGTTTGCTGAAAAGCGAGGATAACTGCCTGCGATTGACGAGAAAAGGGGTTTTCGTCTCTGACGGCATCATGAGCGATTTGATAATTTAAAGTTCTATGAGATTGCGGGTCAAGCCCGCAATGACATGTAGTATTATGTGTGATTTGATGGAATAAAAGGGTGCGTTGACAGGTAGGAATTATAATACCTTTCATCGCCGGTCACTTCTTCCCCCAACCAATCCGGACGATTGAACGGCTCCTCTTCCGACGATAATTCCAATTCGGCGATAACCAATCCTTCATGGGCTCCGTGAAAGACATCTACTTCGAAAGTACGGTTGCCGTCCGGTACATAATAACGCTCTTTTTCAATCGTAGATCCGCAAAGTTTCATGATAGCTACGGCATCCATGCAGGGAATGGTATATTCATATTCTGCGTGGGAAAATCCATTTTTCTTATTGGGCCCTTTAATGGTTATAAACGCTGATTCATCCTTGATACGCACCCGAACCGTTCGTTCGGTCGAAGCGCATAAATATCCCTGCGTAATCCGTACTTTTTTAACCGAATAGGAATGAAAATCACCCCTCACTAAGAATTTTCGTTCAATCTCAATCATACTGTTTCTGCGTTTTATCTTATGGTAACCATTGTCGCTCCAAATCCATATTCTTTGAAAGAGGCGTCCTGCACCGGAAAATTTTTATACTTCAATTTCAATTCCGACAAAATAGCGCTTCTCAGCACACCCTCTCCTTTCCCGTGAATGAACACAATTTTCTGTCCTTTCCTATTTCTATTTTCTTCCATCGTCTGTCGGAATTTGTTTAACTGTAGGTTCAGCATTTCCGTATTACTCATTCCGACAGTAGAATCCAATAATTGTTGGATATGCAAATCGACTTCGACGACCGGCTGTATTTTTTCTTTCTTCACCGGAACCGGTTGACGGGGCGAAACGTCAACCATTGCTTTTTGAGTCATCGCTTCTTGCAAATCGGATGCGGAAATCAGCATTTCCCGTTCCGGAAAATCATTAACAATCAACGGATAAATCAAAGCGTCATCTTCAAAAAACGCATTTTCACAAAAACTATGCAATTTATAAAATTTGATACCTTCAATACGCAGTTCCACACTAAAAGCATTCTTCAAACCGAATGGTTTATCTTTCTTAAAAGCAATGAACTGAACACAAACCCGTTCTAATTCGTTAAGCTGTTCTTTGGTAAATTCTTCAATGAAAAGGCGGGTATTCGGTTCGATTAATTCAGCGAAGCGGCTGTTCCATGCATTGTTTTGCCGGTTCATGTAATTGAAGAAAAGATAATAATTACTGTCGTTAATCAAGAACGCTTCATAAGGAGATTTGCCGATTATTTTTATATCAACGGGCAAATAAGCCAAATAAACATTCAATCGATCTTTTCCGGGAAGTTCGACAATTTCGTAGGGTTCTTCAATAGCATTGCGTCCTGAAATTGATTCGGGAACATCAGCATTCTTTTTTAAATCTGCTAAAGGAGGAATAAAGTTCTCCACCTGAGATTTAGAGGCTTCAATCACAATACATTCCCGAATCAGAGCCGGCGTTTCAAAGCCGTCTTCCTCTTCTACCCAAACAATTTCTTTATTCTTAAACCGTTTTACAATACCTCCCCCTACCGCATTCAAAAAACGTACTTTGTCTCCTATTTTCATTTGTATTCTATTCCTGTACTTCGATACAAAGATAGTGGATTTTCGTGTATTGTGGAAATACTTTCATTTTGGTTAAGAATAATATTCAGCATTAATTATTGTATTAGCGAAAGAATGTCCCGCATGGGACAACATTTTATTAACCGCAGGTGGAGCGGTAGCGTAACCTGCGAACAAGCATGCGCCAACACCTGAATTATTCTATTTCATGCATCCAACCAACTTTCATAAATTTTAGTTTCTTGCCATTATTTGTTAAGGTAAACCAAATTTGGCTTTTCAATGCCAATTCCAAATTGCGATATGTAGATACAGGAATTGTAGCTACAGAATTGTTATAGTAAAAACAAAAAAAACACTTCAATAACCTTTCCGGTAGATGTATCAATTGTCATGACTACTTGGACTTCGTCCCCCTTTACTCTTTGCTTTTCTGCAGCAGAAAAAGCGTTGTTTACTATGGAAAAACATTTCTGTCTGGTCCAGTTGTCCGGTTCAATCAGCGGAAATAAATCCTCCAAATTCCCTATGGGACTTCCATCTTTTTTAGCGTATGGAGTATAAGTATATTGATTTGTTTTATTGTAAATCTTTACAATTCCATAGCTCGCCCTATCGCATTGATAGGCGTATCCATTTTCGTAGAACGTTTTTGTCTCATTGTAATAGTATGCTTGCGCATGACAAACCTGAGCAAACAAACTTAAAATGAAGATTAAATAGAAGAATATCCGTTTCATATAATAATCACAAAAATGTTCAAACTTTAATTATTCAAAATTATCCGGCAAAACGGTAATTGTTTTGCCGGACATCAGTTATCAATTCTTCTGTATCTATAATTAATACTATAAATATCCTTTCATAAAAGCAAAATGTACCGATTCTATAACTGCACCGGAATAAAATTTTTCAACTTCTTTTCCAAAATAAGAATTATACTTTCGACGTAAACTTAATGCTTTCTCATAAGGCAGGCTTTCTTTAAAATATATAGATACAATTGGTTGCTCCCATTTATGGTCGTCTGCGAAATACTCAAGTTCTACCGTCGTAAAAGTTATAAATATTGAATAAAGATGTTTTGGATATAATTGTTTATCATAGGTATCCTTTCTTACTCTAATTATTTTCAGACCGTATTTGTCCAATTGTTTCACAAATTCCGAAAATGGTTTCCCGAAATAACTACTCGAATCTTTTTCTACACTTTGAAGGCGAGTAACGATACTGTCGTAAAAGACCTTGTATTCCTCTTCCGTTTTTATGGTTTGCGCATGACAAATCTGTGCAAACAGGCTTAAAATGACTATTAAATTAAATGTACGTTTCATATTATTTATTATTAAATGTTTTTATTTACATGTAGTTATGGTTAATGTTTTCGTATTACCGATACCCTTTTCGTTAACATTCATTATCTCGAAACCGCTGTTATAAGTGCTGCAACTAACTTTTCTTGTAAGCGTTACCCCCATATTGAATTCGTTCATAATATAGGATAATGCAACAGCTTCCTCCATATAATCATATGATCCTTGTTTTTGGTAACCACTTGATTGATTGTATCTGTCTTTTATTTTCTTATATTCTTTTCCAACTTTGCCACCCAAATTAAAATCACGATTAAAATCCACGTTTTCATTCTTAGGATTTGCCTTTAAGAAAGCTGCAGCAGCATTTCTGTTATAAACGTTTATAGCGTATGTTTCGGTGCCACCGCCCCAACACACGCC
>Ga0123354_10009478_pt1 | contig 14913 bp, 7 predicted proteins | sample TergutLab28metaG_2_FD_97872 | JGI IMG/M metagenome (GOLD analysis project Ga0123354, IMG submission 97872) | Labiotermes labralis P4 segment gut microbial communities from Petit-Saut dam, French Guiana - Lab288 P4 | ecosystem: Host-associated > Arthropoda: Insects > Digestive system > Gut ...
ACCAACAGACAATCCCGCTACATAACACCAGCACGCCTCAAGTCAGCCTACACAACGCAACAAGTAGTCGCAAGCTCCTGAAGATGGACATATTAACGTCTGAAACATGTTGAGCAGTAGATACTGAAGCAAGTGTCATCTAGTTGGTCAACCTTTATTCAAATATCAAGATGATGCACGGTTCAATACGCATAAGATTCATATACATATTCACGGTCGTCCGTCATTTGTCCCTATTCTGAGGTGTGTCATCCCCGTTGTGTGTTTAAACAATATGGTGAGGTAAGTTCAGTCAAAAATACAACTATAAATATATGGCTAAATGATGGTGTTTATTAGTAATGTAATAACGACATGTTTCGGCCTATAGCAGCCATCTTCAGGTTTTGACAATTTTCGTGCTAAAAGAGTTTTATATAATATGCCTAAACGGCGTGGTGATGTTGAGATCTCACCACGCGGTTTAGGCATATTATATGAAAATCTTTCGCAAGAAAAGTGTCAAAACCTGAAGATGGCCGCTATAGGCCGAAACATGTCGTTTTTACATTGCTAATAAACACCATCATTTAGCCATATATTTATAGTTGTGTTTTTGACTGAACTTGCCCCACCATATTTGTCCCTATCTTGAAACAGGTAAATGCTACGTCTATACACATAATACAGTAAAACTTATGTTCCTTCTAAGATTCTTCTAGGTAGATTCACTACACAGTAGTTCTAACATTCTACATAAAATACCGTTATAAATATGTACTAGAAATTTGTGGAGGAAAGCAATTTTTGAGAAACTAATAGTAGCTCTGCTGGTTAAGAAATTCCCACCTTTCACACAAACCAAAACTTTATCAACGGCTTAATAACAACAGGTCCCTGGCCCATATCTTGACGCAGATGACACCAATCTACCCCACGCAAACTATTCAATTAAGACACGTTAAAATGTTATCCCCCTTCTATAGATTCATGATCTAATGGGTCTCTTCCATTCACTTATTCCGACTAAAATTCTGTTTGCATTTATCACCTCGCCGAAATGAAATATAAAAATAAGTTTGTAAAGATTACAGCGAAATTTTTGCGGAAATGCTAAGAAATTTTACAGAGCGAAGGTAATTCTTCTGACAAGTACGTCAAAAATCGTTCATACTGTTTTGGACAACAACTCTGTCTTAGCTATACGTAAATTCTTATGGAAAAGAACGTATATTTTTAACAGTAAAGCATTCCAGGTATGCTCACCTTAAACTACGCCTATACTCCAAATAAATGTGACCTCCAAATGTATATAATATTTCTCTTGAAATAAATACATTACTTTATCGCTATATATGTATATTAAACCCTTCAAAACATTACAGTTACTGTACGTAACACCTGCCTTCATATTAACGAGGTGATTACTTACATACTGTATGCTTTTCTTATGCCTTTCAGATTGCCTTACCTTTACAAAGGATAATAAATGTGTTTAATCGGAAGGTCGCTGGTGCGATCCCAGCTGGTGTCAATGGAATTTTTCGTTGACATAAAATCCTTCCGATTGCACTATGACACTGGGGTCGACTCAACCTGTAATAGAAATGAGTACCAGGAGCATTTCCTGGGGGTAAAGGCGGCCGGTGTGTAAGGCAGACAACCTTACCACAGTCCTGTATCTTTGTCATGAAATCTGGGAATCTTAACTTCCTGGAACCCTCTGGGCCACTCCAGGCCTGTAACGGGACTGATTTACTATTTTTTTTAAATAAATGTGTTTAGTCCGAAGCAATAATTAAATTTTTATATACGGACACAATTTACGCTTCAAAGTGATAAAACACATAAGACTCCCTTAAAGAAATTTCCAATTTAATTTCCAGCCTCGCGGTATTGAAAGGAGAAACCTGTCGTTGAAAGCTACAAAAGAATCAAATTACACTTTCTCTCCCACAGAAATTTCGTGTCTTTTGAAACTTCTCACTATAAAGACACAATGTATCATTGTTCTCGTCCCACTCAAGCAGTACTGCTTCTGGCTTTTATTCCCTAAGTATCGGTCTCGAAGTCGTTTTTAAAATCCGAAACATTTTATGCAGCACAATTTTGTGCTCTCAAAACATGTCTGTAGCCCTCTCTCCCAAAGCGCCGTGACATGCAGGCCACTTAACTAGCAATCCTGAATGGCGGATTGCAGCAACTCTTCTGGTAGGCACCACGTTCATGGCATCAACGCCCCGCAATAAGTAGTGTTGGCGGACCACGTGTGGACCGCGAAATCAATTTACCTGCCAAAATAAATATCCTGTTTCTGTGACGGTAAGACTTACTAATACATCTGACGGTCTAACCATCATTCCTGAAACTATTCAACAATATACAGGGTTATTCTAAATGATTGTCGGGGTTTTAACAACTTGTCATACACAATACACTTGAGATAGGAGTATGTTTATTTTTTTATTTAATAGAATAATACTCCAAGTTTTTGTTACATACCTTACAGGTGCTCTATATGTGCATCTTTTGTGATTCTACAAACATCAACACGATAATCGAGTTCGTTCCGCATGTCAGCGGTGATGGTTTCAGTGGCTGTTCTTATTCGTACCTTCAGTTCCAGGATACACACGCACACTGTCTCTTGAAACTGTGCATACCACCTTCGAATGGAATTTTCAGATGTTGGTTGTTTCCCGAATTTGGTGCGGAATTGCCGCTGGAAACTTGTACCCCGACAATCTTGTTGAATAACCCTGTATTTTATCTTTCCCTTGGCTCTCAAAATGAGACCGGCCATCCTTTCAAACTTGCACAGAAACCTGTCGCAGTACACAAATTCCTCCTGCTTTAGTTGCGTCATATAGTCCAACCTCAAATTGTGAGACCGATATGGAGTCATTTTAACCTATTTAGAATGTAAAGGAAGCCAGAACACCGCCGAGACGAGAATTTTCCTGCAGGTGTCACTTCTTCTTTTTGGTACGACACCGATTCGCTTGTGAGACACACTTCCGCTGGGACAGCCAACGTGCATGGATATGCTTTGAAAACCAAACACGCGTGTTTAACTCCGCACGGGCAGATAAGCATTTATTTATGGAAGTTACCAAGAAATGTGCTATGCTGTTCTTTTCTTACCAGTGCTTAACACGAGTATGTTTGCACACTACCACTGCGTCATGCGTCTTTTTTAATGTTATTTTGTGGCCGCTCTTAAACCGAATGAAACCAAAACACGCAAGGTTTAAAGATAACACCGTGTTATTATTTCTGTATGGAAAGATAATTTTTTTTGAAAAAAAACAATAAATCGTGGGCATATTTCTCTTCCAGAAGACATTTGATATTCAAGAAAGTCCTTCGCAAAACATGTAAAGTACAATTAATACAAACATTTTTGATACTGAAACGAAAACAGTTGTATTGATAACAGACTATTTATATGTTCTTCGAATATACGTAACACAGGGGGCATTCCATTACAAGCGTCAGAGCCATTCAATTGAGAAAACCATAACACTATTTTAAATAGGCCTGTCAAAGTCGGTTATAAAACAGGTTCCGAAAATTTTCGGAGAAATATCTTACAGCTCGACAGTTCACCGCATTTCAGACCCCAGTAAATGTTAATTTCTGTTTCAGAGTTGTGCGCAGACGAAACGCAATGTTTCATAGTATCATAGTATCAGTACACCCCAAATGGTCGTGTTGCGGAGATAGCTACCATTTCAAATAACCTTCAAGCCTAGCGCCAAAATCAGTCATCCGTTTCAAAATTATTATTCTGTTTTAATTCAAGGAAGTGTTGATCACAGAATATACCAAAACCTTTGCACGAGGCATACATGACGAAATTGAAATTACCGAAACCTTGCTGACACGTGTTCCACCCATGGTCTTACAACAGGAAAATCTTCAATTAGGAAGTTGGAGTGACCTGCCAAAATCCTCAATCGCTAATTGAAGAAACTACTTGTAGATGGAGGTCAATCGGTATTTAGTAAAGGTACTGATGCTGCTGTACTTCTTGAGTGGGCGTCAGACAAACAGATTAGGAAGGATCACTGTGTCATTCACAGGCATATCTTATGCAGCAAGGTACATTACAACACGTGACGCTCAGAGTTGCTACAGCTGTCGTAAGTCACATTCGTAACAAATTTGCTGAAACCCAGAACATTCTAGGCGCTTCTTCAAGAGGGTAATACCGAATATGGTGAATTGATGTACCATAAGCAAATTCGTTGGCTGATTCAGGAATAACGACTCAGCGTTGTGTGAACACCAGCAGTGAAGTCCTGCCTTTCCTTGAAAGTTCACAAATCCTACTTTTCAGGATGGCATTAGAAATTACGCCCTATTTTTCGTGTAAGATATTAACAGTCACACCAGCTAGAGAATAAGTGTCAGGTCATGTCTCGATAAAGTCTTATATACCAATAAAATGTAATCTATTGAAAATAAAACTCACATTATTCAGAAACTACCTTTCAGAAGGTGACTTCATAATTTTTCCCATTTGTTTGAAACACATTCCCACTGGGATCTTCTTGCGCCTGGTAGAATTATTCAAAGACTTGAAACTGCTGAGAAAGGACTTCGAATGTAGAACACATTTTCTGGTGGTGGGAGCTTTTTAAATTAATTAAGGGCAATGAGAAACTATCGAGTTTCCTTGTTCCACCTTGTACACAAATGAACAAATGGAGACAGGTTCAGCGTACTTGCATCGAAGTCCATAGTCAGAATTTCCCAATCTATGTGATTTGGCCTTGCGGTTTAACATTGTACTCTGAAGCATCTACATTTTAAAACAAACATTCTGTGCAATGAGTCTAGCCAACAACAAACAACTTTCAACACAACTGACAGCCATTTTACACGACACCCAAAGACAGAAACATCACATTTCTAGCCGGACTATGTGACATCACGTGATGTCTGCTTGAGCAAAACGAACATTTGTTTGGCCCTCGAATGTATTTCACTTACGCATGCCTGGTCTAAATATATATTTCCTCACTGGTTGAATACACGTTCACTGGCCGTAATTTGATAGCATATTGAGTTCCCCAGCACATAATGAAGTCGCTTTTACTGCAGACTTTGCCGTTGATCTGGTGGTTACTCTTCAGTTATTTGGGCTCTACATACATATGGCTATATTTTCCAAAATACTACACCAACACGTAAATAATGTAAACAAAATTCTTTATTTTTAAACGCGATGAAATTCTCGTTTCATATGTAGATTTTGAAACACAAGAGGAGTATGTATAAACCTACAGTTTAAACATCGTTTCAAAATAAATCAGAATAATTGCTACAATTTAACGTGCGAATCAATTTCCTCACAACGCCAAATACAGCGCTTCAAGCATTAATGTTATTAGAATATTACTGCTTTACAACCCAACATGTGTCCGAACATCAACTGTCATCACACCGTATTCACAGGTCGTTAAACTGTAATACGGTAACACACCCGTACTTATCACAATCATAAGATTTTAATACGGGCATTTTAATGTAATAGGCTTGTACGTTATATTATTCGCTTTGTGCTATCACTGCAATGCATGATGTCTAGATCGATTTTAAAACCCTGCGTTCGATGCCACGTGGTCGCAACGACAGAAAAGTATCAGCTATAAAGAAGTTAATAGGTTATGCATAAAGGAAAGACTTTATGGCAGGAATTACGGTACGTATGCATGCTATGTAGTACGGCTGAATAAGCTGAATAAATTGGGTATGCCAGTGATAGAAAATTATTTATTTTTGCCATGCCGAACGTTACAGACGACATAAATTTTCCGCAGTAACCAAAAAAATAATTTTTTTTTCCACCCCCCCCCCCACTCCATGCTACACAAAATTCAGTTTAGCTATACCACGCACGCAGATTAAACAAACCTGTGTTAGCTTTCACCCACAAATGCTACGTTCTACAAACAGAGGTGGATATTGAAGTGCCGTATCCCCACAACTTTAAAAGGAACTCGGTACTTCAGACTGAGAAATGTGGCACGATGATTATAGTCCATCACTTCTGCCTCATCAGTTAATGAAATTGTTTATTTATTTACTTGTGGTATGGTTATTTAATGTCGTCAGCATATCAGATCATACAGCATCGACGGGTAGATCAATCAGTGCATAACGAATATGAAAGAGTGTGGAAGGATGCGGTTTTGCCTTGTTTGAGAATAGTTTACCGACATGTGCCTAGAGGGACTGAGAGAACCATGTAAAAGTTGTCATCATGACGGCCGGCCTTCGGGCCAAATTAGAAACTATGGTATCCAAAACACAAGTAAGAAATTTTATGAAATAATGTGGAATGCCAACTTGATGCAACTAGGTAATTTTATTGATGTATTCTTAGCTCGACATGTTTCGGGTACTTACGCCCATCATCAGGAGTATTAGATGTTGAGTTGCAGCATATGGTTTTCTGCACCGAGTTTTTGGATGGGTGGTAGTCTTGAGAGCAGCTGCATAGGTCGTGTGTACGGTGCGGATTGTGCCGTGCGACGTACACATGACCTACACAGCGGCTCTCAAGACCACCACCCATCCAAAAACTCGGCCCAGAAAACCATATGCTGCAACTCAACACCTAATGCTCCTGATGATGGCGTATGTACCCGAAACATGTCGAACTAAGAATATATCAATAAAATTACCTAGTTGCATCAAGCTGGCATTTCAAGTTATTTCATGAGGAATATGCACGCTCAAACAACCCTCAGAAATTTTAATTTACCGTGACGTTGAGTTCTAGCTTCAAGGTACCTACTTCGAATTCCGTTAACATTGCACGTCGCAACATATTGACTGGCACACTTTCTCGAAAGCGGGAAGCCAGGCGATAGAATGGGCCTCCACCCCCCCCCCCCGAAAAAAACAGTACCTTGATCGAGACTTTTGTAGATTTCCACGGACACGCACTGAATTTTTTGTATGTTAAATATTAGATATTGCAGGCTTCCGCCGCAGTGTGATTGAGGTCTTAGCTTTCCACGAATGACTCCTGGGACTGTTTGACTCTTGCGGATAGGACCGATATATTGTCCCGAAACGTCGGTATCAACTACCAAGTCACATTGCGCAGCATTTCAGAAGAGCGATGATCTCAAATAGTTAATTTTCATAAAATAAGATACGCTGCTTTACAGTATCCAATCTCAGAACAAATGGCAGATGCTAAATTAATCGTCTTGCAATACTCACTCATGCGAAACCAAAGGAGGTACTTCAAATTACAACGTGTCTAAACATTTTACAGTCTCTTATTTTAAAGTAAAAACACAAAATTACACCAGAATGTGGCAGAAGCTATGTCGGTGAAAGTGACAGTGACACTAAATAGGAGGTTATGTGGGCCCCAGTGCCAGAATAAATGTGTTGGGGTGGAGAAAAAACTCTTAATCTTGCTGGGAATCGATCCAGGATTCCTTCTGTGTTGAGCACATTGCCTAGTCGCTATACCGACTAAGCTACCCCGGCACTATGCCAACAAATAAACCGTAAATGAATATTTAAAATATTTTATGTAAAAACTTCCTGCACCATATATCACTCTGATACTCGAAATCATGAACAGCAAGAAGACAGGGACAGATTGGCACGGCACCTGGCCATAGGATCAAATACTGCGAACTGCTCCATATAGATAAGCACAGAACGGGCGCACTGTTACAAACATTTCCAGCATCTTTATTCATATTGCGAGATGGAAATGGCTAAGGTTAGATAAGGCCCATAGCTCTACAGAACTACTACATTATTAGCTGAGAACGAGCTCCAAGACAGCCGTCGCCATTCGTTACTCAGAAGCTGACAGTTGACATTCTCTGATTCCGTCCTACCTCCGCTCCCCTTCGCTCCCCACCAACAAATAAATAGCAACGACGGGAAAGAGGATACCGAGACAACCACCAAGTATTGCACAGCCCTAGCTTGCTTCTTAGCTGTCCTATTTCGTGCTGCGTAGACTGTCTCTTTTTCGCGTGGGAGATAAGATGCAGCAGATGGAGCGCTGTTCTGTCTGTGACGTCTGTGGGTCCCGGCGGCAACAGTGGGAGATGCTACGCAATAATATAGTGTGAGACGTGACGTGAAAGAAAACCAACACCGCTGGCATCTTTTAAGAAGTCTTACTACCATTGCTCCCATTGAGAAAGGAAAACAAATTCCCCTCGATGTTTTTTATCAGCCACATTATATTTCACGAAGTTCCAAATGTTTTCGTCGTCATTACTATCAGTTCACATCGTCTCAGCGTCTGTTGCACGTACGTTCATGGCATTATTGACACGCAAGTGACAATTGTTCATTATGTTCCAGTACATATTCTATAAAATGTCAGTTACCAGTTTCGAGAATGTAATTTATGGTTCATAAGTACGAAATTAAAAGATTTTTATAAACTAAACGCATGGCAAACAGTCCTCCATGAGAAGCTAATAGTGGCCCAGATACTCCAAAATTTCAATGCCGTTTGTGGAGCACCAACATTTAGGTGTATTTAAAAAGATCACATCACTAAAATCGGCGCTATTTTCTTACTTTACGCTGCGTATGTCAATAGATTTTACGGCCGTTTCTGGACGACCTATCGGTTCCATCTTTAAGGGACAAGAATCTTTGCTTGGCCCTTGAAGATGAGACTGATAGAATGTCCCGAAACGAACGGAACTACCATTCTACGCTGCGTAAGATCCCAGAAGAGCGTATATCTGATTTACAGCGTGGAGGAAACCTGAAATCACGCATAGATTACATCACTGCTCTCTGTACTGGGCCATACGAAGCCGGTCTTAACTTCATACTAAGAGTTAAACATCCATTCTAATATCCTCGTTCCAATACCTGCGTCTGCCAAATTCTCGTTTTCTACATGTATACCGACAAAGTTTGGAATAAATTTCCCATCTGCCACATACATGCTATTTGCCCAGTCCATTATAACAGTCCATTTATCGCCAGAATAATCAATTTAATTAGTTTACACAAAACAAAATTAAAACTTGACACTTGCCAAACAACGCAAAATCGCTGTTTAGAGAGTACAATTACGTCCAAAAATCCTCACCACTCCTCCAACTCAAGTAGCAGCTGGGTTACAACTGAGTGCTTCACTTCTCCACCGCTTCCTAGCAACAGTTTGCTTTTGACAAGCCCTGCCACCTGGCTAACGTAACTGTGATTATAAAAATTACCTAAGTTTGGATAAAATAACAACAAAACCTATGTACCCTATGTATATGCATCTACACACACACATTTTAAGTCTTTGGGGCAATGATTGTCAAATTCTAAATCGGACTGGCAAACATACGTGATAGACGCACTGCAGGTCCCTATTCACGACAAAACACGCATTTTTTGTAAATTATTTTAGGGTCTTAACACCAAGAACATGACAGGAGTGCTTGGCAGTGTTGCGAGCCATTCGACGCAGCAATGTAAAATTTGTAACAGCGATAGTTTAATTGTAAGATAAAGATAACAGCTCCGACGGTGTACGATGTACTATTACTCTGCTTCTTAACCTCAGCACTCGATCGAGTAGAGTGGTCACCTTCATGCTTCGGTCGCCTTACCCCTAACGGCCACTGAAAATCACTTGCTGTTGCCGGGAATTAAATCTCTTTTCGTTCAGTCCGTAGCCCAATCACTATGCGAACTATGCAATCCCGCTCAACCTAGGGCAAGCCATGAAGATTCAAACAGGGAGTAGACAGAGCTCTACTCTTTCTTTAACCTCGACGCTATATAGGGGTAGGACATGGTTGTACGAAGGGTCGAACGGGGAGTAGAGGTACAGTTCTGCTCTTTCTTTAACCTAGGCGCTAGACAGGGGTGTAACATGGTTATATAAGTATTCCACAAGCTAAAATCCCATTTTACTTCCCTCCCTGTTCCGGTTAACAGCAGACAGTGAAATATTGCACACTATACTCGTATGCATCCACATCCGCTCCTTTAACAAACAAACATATGGCACAATGTAATGTGCCAAGCGACGTACTTGGTGTTAACGAGTCTTCACCGCGCGGCGCCACGACCTTAAATAACAGCCGTAAATGTTAAACTGGTCATCGTCTTAACAGGCAATTCATCTTAGGAAATATAAGAGTGCTTACAGACTACCAAACAGATAAATATGCAAATTATAACAAAATTAGCTTAATTTTCTAATTTTCCGTTATATTATGTTATACAGAATAGTAGGTTTCGGTGAAGGTTGCTGCTTCCAGCTTCAGGGTAGTTCAAGAAAAGTGCAGTAATTTTTTTTCCCAAAATACGGCCATCAGAGAGCAAATGCATTGTGACAATTCTGCTTATTCATCATTATAATCCGTTCGTGTTCAGCACATTACGCCCTTGGATATACCGTCAGTATTACAATTATTTTTAACTCGGGTTCAAGCAGCCCTGTAATCAGGACCGTATCTGCTTCATTTCAGATAACACGTGGCTGTTGTTGCTTTTTGTAACAGTTGCAATCTAAATTAAAACAGTCCCTCCTGCAGTAACCCCGGTCATATATAAGGCACATTAATTGAAATGTCCGCCAGACTATCTAATCTTCTTGGTGTATTTCACACGCGATTTAATTGAGATTTGGATGCCTGCAGCTGTATAAATCCTGGTGCAGAAAGACTGAAGCTTTCCGGCCATTGAATATAAACGAATGGAGGGAATCAAGCGAACCACTTGAAGTTACCTGGCATTCTAACGTAGCATACCATCAAACATAAATCAACTCTTTATACAACAACATACCTGTCTTTACAGTTCCCTGGTTTCAAATTAATTGGGATGGCTTACCTTGACCCTTCCACTCCGACATTTTCAAGCACGGATACATCCCCCAAACTGTATTTTCTTAAGCTCCTTTAAAGATTTTACCTGCAGAAAGACATTTATTACCTCCCCAAATAAGTTTTAGAAACAGACTAAAATACAAGTATTCAAATAACTTATAATACTGGTAGGAATATTCAGAAGTGGCGTGAAGATACGTAGAAAGAAAGTGAATTCGCAGTTAGTTTTGATAGGGCTAAAAAATAGAATTTAATATCACATCTTTCAGTACCACCATGAATAACACATATAACAAACTTGGTAATTACACAACTTAATGCACACATTCTTGTTTTATAATAAGATTTATTATATGCCTCTACATGTATCGAGCGCTATCATCACACTCTGTAGGTGGCCGTCCCGTGCACCGGACGGCCACCTACAGAGTGTGATGATACCAGATGCTGTATAATACAATTTTGAACTCCTGATGATGATCACATAGTGCTCGAAACATGTAGAGGAATATAATACATCTTATTGTAAAGCAAGAATTTGTGCATCAAGTTGGTTAATTACTAAGATTGTACTGAGATGCACGGTCAGCAAAACATAAAAACGTACAACAACGTCACAGTCTATCTTAATGTCGTGTTTACACTGCGTTGTGTTCAGTTTTCTTTCCGCACCAAATCAGAGTTTAATGCTCCACTTGCTGTATGAGACGTGGTGCAGTAAACGTTGATTTGATGAAGACAGATAATCATCATAAACGTTTATGAATTCATGGCCTTACAATATGTATGAAGCGCATTAGGACAAGAAATAAGGCTCTGGGCCAATACGGCAGATTCGTTCAAAAATTAGCTGCATAAGTAAGACTTCATTTCACTAGTCACTGAACACTTTCTGCTAGCCTCGTTAAAGTACACACTTGACGGAACTGTGTCAGTGCTTATAATAATAATAATAATAATAATAATAATAATGTCACAGAGTTGTGGAATCAAGCAATACACACAGACAGAGAAGTTACAGCAAATAGGCCAGATATAATAATTAAAAACAATAAAGAGAAAATATGCACACTGATAGATGTAGCAATAACTGCAGACAGAAATGTTGTGCAAAAGGAAGCGGAAAAGAAGTTAAAATTCAAGAGTTTGTGTATAGAGATACAGCGAATGTGGAACGTGAAATGTACGATTGTACCAGTAATAATTGGAGCCACTGGAATAGTAACGAGAAGCTTAAGGAAAAATTTGGAAGCTGTACCAGGAAAACATTCGATAGATTCATTACAAAAGACAGCTATACTTAGAACATCACACATAATACGGAAAGTACTGCAATGTGATGCTTGAAGCCTGAGCGGTGGGGATCACCGCTGGTTCAAGAGAAGTACCAGGAAGGAAAGGCCTGTGACAAGAGACATCAATATCTATAATTATTATTATTATTATTATTATTATCATCATCATCATCATCATCATTATTAACTGCATTTGGGTTGTCACCCGGTTGCATTGGTTATTTTACATGTATACAAAACATGAAAGTGGTTACTAATAAATTTAAGTCGGGAGGGCTACGTTAGAAGAATGTAGTGGCAACTTGGAATCTTGGGAACCATCTCAGCAATTGCTTATAGACACAGGGAAACCAAGAGAAACCTGTGTCGAGGTGGCCGGTCGCAGGACCTTCCGAATACAGACTTCTAGTCAGCAGGCCGGCATCTATAAAGTAAAAAGAGCAATAAACACACAGTACAGCAAATACACATAAGATGACAAAAATACACACAAGACAACTACGAAAATACACACAAGACAACTAACAACAATACACACAAGACAACTAACAACAATACACATAAGACAACTACAACAATACACACAAGAAAACTACAACAATACACACAAGACAACTAACAACAATACACACAAGACAACTATAACAATACACAGAAGACTTCTAACAACAATACACACAAGACAGCTTAAAATACAACATCTTGCCATCGGTTCCATTAATTATCCAATGAGAACTGAAAAGAAAATAAGAGGGAAAGCGAAACAATGGCACCAAGAACATAACCGTCGTAATTTCCACCGACGTCACAAGCACAACGATCACACTTTGAAATGTTGGTAATATCATTTGTAAGCTCGGTCCCTAAATAAAGAAATCCTACTATACTGCCGCACGGTCCGTTCGCCACGACTTAAAATTTAATACTTTTCGATTTTGCCAAAGTCGTGCGTCAATCACTGTGACCAGTTGACGGGTACAGGGATTATTTCAAGTGTTCCTAATTACACTTACTTACAATTTTATGCTTTGAAGCTGCAGAGATGAGAAGTGAACAGACGGTCAGCTAGCCAACACACACACACACACACACACACACACACACACACACACACACACACACACATATATATATATATATATATATATATATATATATATATATAAAATTAATCCCAAGATTCAGTGCCGTGTTAACAAAAGTTCTCCATTGAACGCTCCTTCAGCCAGATAAACTTATAACACGGCATTACGGGATAATTTTATTACATATTATTGTAACCTAATTCTATTCAGATAAATTTACTACGTGGCATTACAACACATTTCCAGCCAGACAAATTTATTATACAGCATTAAACCTATCACTTCACGATCACTTTTTATAATCCTTCCATCTTCTCTTACATTTCCTCATTCAAATCTTCTTATCAGCTTCTTCAGCTAAATTTCGTATGCATTTGGCATCTCTCCTATTCGTGCTACATGCATCGTCTATTTAAACTGTTTCGACTTTTGTTGTCATAAAGCTTTTTTTTAAATCAATTTATGTATCTTTCATGAAGCATATATTCCACACTGTCCTGTCTCTTCCACTGTCGTATGTCGAAATATTCTCCTTGGTCCCCTGTTCTCAAATATCTTTATCTGTACTGTCGCCTTGCGGGTTATGACACCACACATACAACCATAATACAGTACGTATGTACGCGTGTACGCATATAGTAATATAAACGCAACGGTAAACACCACCCCATGACATGCCAATGCAGGAAAAGTGGGGAGGCGGAGATGCAGCTCTCCAACTCATTCGCGAACCAGTACTAGCTTCACGCTTAGGACGCTTTAACCTTGGAAGAAACCGGTACCCGTTAATTAATATACACGTTACTTGTACATATTAACTAATACATATAAGTTATTTGCATGGCTTATAAAATAAATATACAAGGACTTAAAAGTATATTTATTTTGAGGATTCAGGTCCTCTAAGTAGTATCGCTCTATCGTCCTGTACGGCAAACACTAACCTAGCTATACAGCCACATATTGTCACGTCCAAGAAGTATCGGGTCCTCACAAAACCTGCTGTAGAAACTTCCAGTCTCGCAATATTAATTTTAGTAAGACATCCGTTTGTCTGTAGTGTAAACTAGGGAACGATTTATTTGGTTCCCCCGCAGTGTTAATTATTATCTACCAGACTACACGATGTCATATCTTAGAACACAGTAATCTTCATATTGACAGCAGTGTAAGTTTTAATTTTTTTTTATTATTTTGGTAAGAATTAGTTTTGAACAACTGTACAAGGATTAAACAAAAAATTTACTCATTCTTCATATTCCTTATGTAATGAAGGAGACGCCGAAATTGGAGTGCATTTCCTTTCAACAGCGTTCATAGACAATAGATAATCTAAACGTATGTATTACGTCTTAATGGCACACAATACACAAAACGACTATGTCTCATGGAGACCTCTAAATTCAATACCAAATTCCTTATAAACACAATTATCGACGCAGTTCTATTTTGCAGTGCGATATGATAACTGAAACATTTATCTCCGCTGCTGGAAGATACACAACTGGCAACAAAAACTCCTGTGTGGTTTATGTAAACGGAGTTCTTGATCACGTTAACAACAATGTACATCATTTTGTTATGTTCTGCTGACCGTGCATCTCAGTATAATCTTAGTAACTGACCAACTTAATGCACAAATTCTTGTTTTATAATAAGTTTATTATATTCCTCTACATGTTTCGAGCACTATGTGCTCATCATCAGGAG
>Ga0123354_10009479_pt1 | contig 14913 bp, 7 predicted proteins | sample TergutLab28metaG_2_FD_97872 | JGI IMG/M metagenome (GOLD analysis project Ga0123354, IMG submission 97872) | Labiotermes labralis P4 segment gut microbial communities from Petit-Saut dam, French Guiana - Lab288 P4 | ecosystem: Host-associated > Arthropoda: Insects > Digestive system > Gut ...
CACTGTATTTGAAGACACAAGCACGTTTTATCGTTACCGGCGACATAATTCGCCATTAAAACATTCTTTTCTGCGACACTTAGTACTGCTGTATTGGTGATAGTGACGTGTAGCTGAACAACATACTAAGAACGCATCGTTGCGTTTTCACTGCAACGCTGGTTACGTAAACGCGCCATCATGTAACGTTCTATCATTATACCAAATATCACAGTTCAGTGGTTTGTTAGTTGTCTTCATCAAACCGAATGCTAAATACGTCGCGAAACCACAGCGTTGTTTTAGGTTCCACAAATTACCTCAACAAGACTTGCACATCTTTCAAAACTCGATGAGTGTTAGTATAGTTTCAGCACTCTCCAATAAGTGGCGCTAATGGTCCCGCCACCTCACAAGTTCTTGCGTGCGTTCGCCTTGCTTTTGTTATCGAATATTAAAAAGTCTGAATCACAGAGTTCGTTTATCACGTAATGGCAAAAGTCTATATCAAATTTCGTGAAAATATCGATAGAATGCTTCAGGAGATCAAATAATGGACACATAGGTCAGTGTTATAATCCCAAGGGCCTACCTTTTTACTTGAAAAATCAAATGGCTTAAAATGTACGACAGGCAGTGTACGAACGTATGACATAACACCGCAACGCATTCGTGTAATGTTCGTACTTCCTCGGCTATCCTAGCAGCCCGATATACCATTCCACTGAAAGACAGCGCCAGTATGGTGATTTAACGGCACCGGCAGCAATAAACCGTGCTTACATTTTCGGGGCAAAGTGCCCAATATTTTGTCCGATGGCAACCAAATTTCGAGTCTGTCAGAGGATTTTAACAATTTTCACACATTTCATGAAAATCCGTCCAGTGGGAGCCGAGCCGATACATGCGGACAGGCAGCTACAACAAAGGTAACAGGCGCACTTGGCGCGTGTATGCGAACGATAAAAAAAAAAAAAAATTGGAACTGATAAAATGGCGTCGGACTGTCCCATGCAATAATCTTCACAGCTCGGGAGGTACAGAGTACGCAGTCACGTATCTTGCAACATCTCAGATTCTAGCACACTAGAATACATGCATATACGGTTGGACCGGATCCCACTACCTGCCTCACATTACAAAAGGTTTAACACTGCCTGCCAGTCGGTATTACCACACAATCTGGCAGTCCTGAATGAAAATACGTGGATCTGATAAAAGCGGCCTCCTGCCTCACATGATCCAATGCGCTTAAGTAGACCCTACGGGAAAAAGCTGGCGACCAATTTGTACGGGAGGTACGACAGTAAACTGCTTACGCAGATTTAATTCCACAAATATTATTAAGTAATTCCACTCATACAGTCACAACGGGCGGGAAAGCGTGATGTGCCTTGCAATGTTCAAAGTGATAACTGTTCGGAATTAAAATAGGAATTACGGCCATGAACAGATGTTCCAGACAGAAAGCAATGTAACAACCTTACGGGAAGGTCGATTACAAATACACTTGCGCGCGCGCGCAAGAGCGCTGGTCTATACCTGCTAGTTCGTATCTCGAGCAAACCATACAACAGGTATGAGGGAAAATAAACAACCAAACGACAATCATGCAGGTGAGATTTGATCTACACGAAGCACGTATCCGAAAACAAGAGAGAGGCCTACACACAGATACCGCTTCCCACCCCCCGCCCCGAATTAAGCCGCAATTACGTTCCGATAGGACAGGCACATGTCAAAACTCAGTATAATATACACATGGTTGACTACATACGTACTGGAACCTGATCGGCTGCAGTCATTACCGCCCCGCCATCTGCGTTAATAACCCCCAGCAATAATCTTCCACCACCTTAGTCTCGTTGCGCTTTCATCCTTCAAATTAAAATTCGGCATGCACATCAAAACTGTCACTTTTTCGATTCTTTTTGCCGTTTTAAAACTGCGTAAGTCTGAAATTATGTCGGGGAATATCTGTACAGAATTTTGGTCCGAAACCATAAATTCACACCGAAGTATTACGTTCTGACACCATTTTTGAACAGCTGACCGATCACGACAGAACATACACGTTTCTTCAGCAAGACAAAGCAACAGCTTATAAAGCAAAAAAAAAAAATCTTCCATCAAATTTTTCAAAATATGGTGAGTAAATTCGTAACATAAATGAAACGCAATACGACGCGCGGACCCCCATTCGGTGTAAAATGGAACAGAGAAGCTCGCTGCCCTGTGTGCCGTCACTCGAAACGGTCCGAGTGCACAGCGAAGTGCGGGCAATTTGGAAGTAGCACTGTGATATGATTCCGACGTTTCAGAGGAACCCACTGCTCCATCTCATGTGCACAAGTAATTTAAATTTTACAGACACAAGAAACGAAACGTGGGAATCTTATTCAGGGCTGCAGCCATCATACTGGTAACCCAACAGACTACACTGCACCCTGTTACCCTAACATGACCAACGATGGCACAATTACCGGTGCCCGTCCCCTACAATAAAAAGTTGAGTACACCTGCCCAATTTTGCGACATACCTTGTTTCGTGATATCGCTCACTAAATGCAACAGCGGCAAAACCCAAAAATGGCCACTTGAAGTCAATACTACGATTGAGCTCAAATGTAACAACTGCATTCGACAATACTGGCACACTTGTTAGATGAAACATACCCCGTTTGATGCCGTTATAGTCTGATGAGGTTGTTGTATTTTTCAGCTCAATTGTAGTATTAACTCAAAAACGGCAATTTTTGGGTTGTGCCATTATTGCATTCAGTAAGCGATATGACAATTCCATTCACCAGAGCCATCTATGGAGATCTGTTAAAACTAAATGTGGAACACACGGGCCTACATAACTTTACGACGAATTTTATACTGTCACATCAAGAAATAGGGATTGTCATGAAATCTGGTAGGCTATGCTTATCTCCCATACAATTTACAAAATATATTAACATTTACGCAAATGACAGTGAATGCTCCGCAAAATTCATCTTCATTAACAAACACATAAAGCTGTGCCTAATATCGGGATAGTCATCATGGCTGGTAGGTCATGGGCAGGCCAAAAGAACCGTCTACTCTCCACAACGACCATACCGGCTCTGGGGCCCACCCACCCACCTATTCAGTGGGTAACGTAGTTCGTTCCAAACGGTAAGGCGGACGATGTCCGAAGTTGACAACTCCATCTATGGGTGAATTTAAGAACGTGTGGATCTACACCTCCACTCCACCACATGCCCACATGGCGGACAAAGTGACATCTTACAAACCTTACTGCGTATTACTGAGCAAAGTGCCTAGCTAATAGGTGGGCGACAGACAGTCGACTATCGTGACGTACAGTAGTTTCGCCCCACTGCCAGACCTGACTTGTTCTAAATATCATTCATCCTGTCCAAAGAGTACCAGAAAGTCTTTCTCCGTCAGTAAAGCGGCCGAAGCGTTAAACTTTAGCAACAATGACGTGGCGCTCAGAGACCTTTCGTATTATGAAACGCGTAGCGTAAAATTTTCAGTACGTAATTCCAAAGTACAAGACATTAATTAAGCAGCTGATACGATATTCAAATGGTCATGAAATTTCCGGTCTTTATAGAGCCCAAACGTGCATTAAGATGTTAACACCGGCCTACAACTGCGCCCTAACCTGAAGAGCAAAGTCAAAGTTATCCTTGCGTGAACGTACACGGGGAAGTGGAGATACAAATCCATCCACTCTTAACCTGGGAACTGGATGGAGATTATAACCTGCTTCACGCCCCGGTCGATTTATCCTTGGGGAATGAAACCCTGCCACTCATGGAATAGAAGGCCGGGACGGCTCCAGAGCCTGTATGTGCACTTCAGAGAAAATAAAAACCTTGCTATTCCATTCTTCTGAGCTATGACCCTGAAAATGAGTAAGTGGTTCCCGACGGTTCGAAACAAGGAAGTAGCCTCATCTTCAAGGGTCAAAAGTGTCCAAGAAAGGACATTTTGACCTTTAAAGATAATGTCACCTCGATGTCTCTAAACGTGGTAACCGACTACACAGTGACGCGGCGACATACCACGGAAAAACTGAATCCTCAGCTACACCACTGCGAGAACCCGAAAACTCGCAAACAGAAAACCTCTTAGCCCAGTCGGGAATGGAACCCCAAATCCTCGGTCGCCCAGCCCATAGCCTAGTCACCATACTGACTACGCTATCCTCCCGTCTCCCGAGCTCTAAAACTTAATCAGTTAAAAGGGCTCGAGGGAGACAGCGACTGCATCACGAAGCTCATCACTCATCCCCATCCAGTGCCTCACTCATGGCATGGCGCTTGGTAAGGGACAGCGTTTATTACGAAACTGTTCAACCAATATATTCTTAAAGGGCGGAAAGTGTGCCCATTACATGCGACAAGAAAGAGCGTAATGTGCACAGCGAAGCGCAAGAAGTTGCCAAAAACTGCCTGGGAGCTCCAGAGCTACCAACAACTCAATGGAAAAGTCATATTCTCCTTATATTTGCATGAAAACGAGTAAAACAACTCTTTTAGATACACGCAACAGTTTTATAATACCTCGCGAGCAAGAAAAGTACATCTCCCATTAGAAAATAAATATATTTATTACATAAAAATTACGGACCAACAAGTTAAGACAGTTACTTCACGACACTGTCCTAAGAAACAGCTGTCTTGTCGTTCTGTAGACCAATCACGTTGCGTCACAAAGGTACATCTTTTACCTCGGAGCCTCAACGTTCCACTACATTGTATAAATGCATGTCATTAGACCCGTTAAAACGGAAAGCCTTGGAGGACTGTTCTGGGAGAAAAAGTACAGGCTGTTAGAACAGCCCCATGGGCGTTCAGATAGGGGTCCCACTGACCCATCAGCCGATGGCTTCCCTCCACAAGGTCACTCGATTTCTGCTGGAACCATTCGGCCACCTTGGCATCTTCATCACATCCGTATTTATGGCCTTCAAACTCGTTCCTCAGGAACCCGAAGATGTCACAGTGCTAGTCAGGGTTGTATGCAGGATGGTCCAGCACCTTCAAGGACAGTGTGCAGCGTGTCCTACGCAGCGACGATGACATGGAAATGGGTGTTGGCATGTAACAGACGTCGCCCTCATCAGCGTACCGGAACACATTCTCTTGGTGGCAGCACAAATGTCTCGGAGGGTCCCACATTTGCGTTATGTGTTGATGGTCCCTGAATTCCTAACTATCTTAATTCCAAACGGAAGAATTTAAGGAAGGGATGGTAAAGTGGTTCCAGCAGCAGCCGCCGGCGATTTCATCTTAAGGGATGCCACTTGAACATCCGTCTCAAGGCTTATGAGACTGTTGCAGCGGCCTCCATTTCTTCGCCCAGAACAGTGCCTGAACGGATTTCATTTCAGTAGCCACTGTATTGACAAACATCCCATGTATTACTGCCTATACAGTGTCCAGAATCCCAGTCACAGGCAGGTCGTGCAGAATTTCGGAATAAGAGATAATTATTACAGATGTTCATGTTAGATATGAATTTTGTATCGGACTTAAATTCCAAGTCGCAATTTTCGTAGATCAGAGTTCTCCTGTTGCCTTCTTTAATAATCGTGTCCTTCAGCTGTTACAACAGAGTCAACTGCAGGCCTGTTCTGTTCTTCCAAATTCCCCACACAACAAAGACTGAAATTCCGGACAACTCCGCAGAGATACTGAAAGCATTAATTTCTACTACCCTCCTGTCTATCAAAGTTACAGAACAACAGTATCACGTCCACGGACCTTATAGGAATATTCATGTTAATAATTCTTACAACTAAACTTTACGAATCATGTTACTCGTACAAATGAAGACAGGACAGGTTGAACAACTTAACCCAGGACTATGATGGTCTGATAAAATTGTGGTGGTGGTGGTGGTTATTGTGGTATTCAGATGATAACTGGGGATAGTTCTAGGTAATTTTTTTTGGGGGGGGGGACCGCGGTGGCACAGTGTTAAAAGTGCTGTGCTACAAATCGGTAGGTCGCTGGTTCGATCCCCGCTGGTGTCAGAGGATTTTTCATTGACATAAAATCCTTCCGATCGCACTATGGCCCTGGGGTAGACTCAGCCTCTAACAGAAATTAGTACCAGGAGCATTTCCCGGGGTTAAAGACGGCCGGTGCGTAAGGCTGACAACTTTACCACCATCCTGTGCCGTTGTCATGAAATCTGGGAACCTTAACTTCCTGGAATCCTCTGGGCCACTCCAGGCCTGTAACGGGACTGCTAGGTAAAATGTGGCCGATCTGATGAGTTACTTCCTACGTAGAAACAATCCAAACTATTTCTAATGAAATAGTTTGGATTGTTTAACTGAGATGATATACGGGCGAAGCTACAGTCTCTTTCCCATATGTTAATGGTTTTTGTCTGCAGTGAAGATGTTCTAATAAGTCATGATTTAATTAGAATTGCTTTAGACGTCAGAGAATTACTACTGCAGGAAGTGCAGTACTCTGTCCATTAAGCCATACGGGCAAGTTAAGGGTTTTCAATGAAGAGCGAATAAATGCATCCTAATGGAGTACACAAATCTTTCAGATGAGTTCTCTTCGTTCCTCCCTGTCAAGCAGCCTCGAGGTTCATTTAATTCGAATATGAATCTATTATAACAAAGACAATCTCACAGCGGTTATCGCACTGCACAAAGGGAGAAATTACCTTTCCTTCTATTCTGTTTACAGTTAACGCATCTACGTTACCCACTTTTGATGCCACTCAACGTGGTAAACCGTTCCAAGCGGCCGACTTACAAAGGACAGTGTCTAAAATTTTCAATTTCTGTGTCTATACTAACCGCAGCGGGTTCCTGGGCTATGTATTGTGTTACTTGTGCCATCACACTAATCTTTATGAAGCATTTTAACTTGTTTCCAAAGCCGTAACAGCTGAACAGCCTACACTTAGTATCGAACCAATATAAATGTATGTGAAAGAGATATTTCTACTTATAAACTGGAACAATCAATCAGCACTACACAATCCAGTATTATAAACGGAATAACACGAGAATACACAATTTCATTCACTGTTAACTACAGTCACATATCAAACTGTCCGAACTGACGATTTTATTAATCAGTTAATTTTACCTGTTAGAGTTGTCCAAATAGGTTTTCTGTGTGTGAAGTCAGACCTAATAAATACTCACCTAGATAAAACATTATCCGATTTTCCTGCAACTTTCTCCAGCCTCCTGTTACTTCCTCCCTCTCAGGTCCAAATAATCTTCTAAGCTCCCAGATCTCGGACATCTCAGTGCATTTTTTTTCCGCGCACCCACTAAACAAGAGTCAAAACTAAAATTGTGTACATTTTAATATTTACATTTTCTAGATAGCAAACATAGAGACAAAATAATCTCAACTAAGTGACGGCAAATATCCCATGCGAGTAATCTTATCTGAATTTCTTCGGAAATGCACTTGTGATATGCTACTGTCACCCTCCACACCCACCACGTAGTGTGTACATACATTTACTTCCTACACACACGTTTGCCACTGCCGACCAAACAGAGAGCACTGAAAGACATTTACTGCGCCATCTTGCCAATACGTATGGTAACTACGGCTGTTGTAGCGGTGGCGCAGCACTGCGATATACTTCTGTAATCTTACTCTGAATGTCTTTCCCAATCTCTTTATAGTTACATAAGCAATTCTTATAATAAAACCAACTAGATGCACTAATTTCTCAATTTATTTTTGGGATAAAACTCTACATGTTTCGGACAGTTCCTCTGTCCACCATAAGGAGTTTTTCACTGTACACACAGCAATCGTATATGCCATACAGGTTTGCTGGCAGCTTGCGAGCAGGATCAGGACGGAACTCCTTCCTGATCCTGCTCGCAAGCTGTAACTGTAACCTGTATGACATATACCATTGCTGTGTGTACGGTGAAAAACTCCTGATGATGGAAAGAGGAACTGTCCGAAACATGTAGAATTCTATTCCAAAAATAAATTTTAGAAATTAGTGCATCTAGTTGGTTTTATTATAAGAATTTATCACGTTGCACGGTCACCTGAACGCCAAATTACATACGTAATTTTGAGATGCGACATCCCCTTTGTGTGTATAAACTATAAGGGTAGGTAAATTCAGTCAAAAACACAACTATGAATATATGGGTAAATGATGGTGTTTAGTAGCAACAGAAAACTACATATTTCGGCCTATAGCGGCCATCATCAGGTTCTGACAACTTTCTTGCTATACATATTATATATAACTATTATAGCAAGAATGGTGTTAAAATCTGATGATTGCCGCTATGGGCCGAAACATGTAGTTTTCTACTGCTACTAAACACCATCATTTAGCCATATATTTAGTTGTGTTTTTGACTGAATTTACCTCACCTTATACATAAGTAAATTTATTCTCATGTTTTTATGTGACTGTTATTCCTTCTTGACACTCTTCGCTACAACATACTGCGATACTAACGACAAAAGAAACGATATGCCGGCCGAGCAATGGGCTCTTCTGCTTATTACTTACAGGGCAGGCCTATATCAAACATCGGCCACACATACTCAGCTCCTCAACAATGACTGCAGCCGAACAGGAAAAACATTTCACCAATTTCACAAATGAATCTGCTTTAACGTACTTTAATATGGAAAATAATATGACCTGCATGATTTATCAGCCACAGTTGAGGGTACTAAATGATAAAACTACAAGGCAGTGGTATTTCAAAATACAGTGATTACTCTTACGCAGTTGGGTATTAGGCAGTTCGCATAATACAGAGTTGCAAGTCTCCCAAACTAATTCCCGGTGTAGATTAACATGCACAATAATACTGCGCAGAAAAAAATGGAATGCAAATTACCCCATAACAACAAAAATAACATTCGGTCCGAACTAAACTTGCAGGGTTTTCCAAATAATATTTTTTCACAGACAGATGGTATAAGCATTCACGAAATTATTTCCTAAACAGATACTTACTTACAAATTACCTACTAAATTGCATTCGATTCACAGATGTGGAAGTAACGAAGGCAGGCTGTCAGTGAATCAGACAGCATCAAGTACAACTCTTGTCATCTGAACATAACCCTGTTTCACGTAAAATATATTGAATCTAACGTTAGAAACATAGTGTTCTGTTGTACCATAACACGGTGTGTCCATATGTTATCGGTTTTCAGTTACGTAAGGACGTATTTTCAGTGGCGTAGATTACGCAGCTTTGAGGTACGATGATCTGATAGGAAGCGATAACAGTCAACTGTAAGATATAAGCCATTAAAAATGATCACCAGTGCGAAATTCACAGCGGGACTACCGGAATACAATGCGACGTTCACTGTGTCAACTTCACGTAGGTTACATATCGTAGTTCCATCCTGATCCCGCTAGCAAGCAGTGAGAGTAACCTGTATGACATATACCTATTGCTGTGTGAACAGTAATAGACTCCTGATGACGGACAGAAAACCTGTCCGAAACACGTAGAGTTCTATTCCAAAAATAAATTTGAGAAATTAGTGCATCTCTTTGGTTTTATTGTAAGAATATATCACGACGCACGGTCCTCTGAATGTCAAATTCATGGATGGGGTTCGTAGCGTAATTAAGGTACTAGCTCAGCATATGCATGGACGTAACGATATAAAGTAGACTAATCCCTCCCGACTTAACGTCCTTCCGTGCTTACGTCGTTGGCCGCCAGACCCAATACATTAAGCCAAGCGCATAAATTAGTACGTACGATGCTAATGATGTCTTCGAGTTGCTGAACTTCCATGACAGAAGTTCATGCACAACAATCTTGTCGAAATACGGAGGCAAAGTGCCCTCGAAGAGGCTAACGAACGAAACTTCAGCCTAAGGAGAGGCACATGACGGTTTCAAAGTAAAGTGAGGATTTTTGTCTCATAGAAGCTCGCGTCTTTGTGAATGTGGAAACTGATTCAAACGATCAGCGAGCAGCAACACATAGACAACGAATTAGGAATATGCCTGCTTACGACGAGGAGACGCTGAAGGTGAAGAAAGGGTCTTTGTGCCGCCAGACTTAAGCGCTTGATTCTTGAAGTCACCTTCATGGACTAGAGCATCGCCACCTGTATTGATGGACAGTATATGCGACGAAGAATATCCGCCTACAGTTCTAAAGGAAGTGCCTCCCCCTTAAATTACGTGTTTGTCGGATCCAATAATTGTTTTAATGTTTCGTAAGTATAAACATGCATTTGCTCTTGGTCACAGCACTGTGTGGAACCACCCTCCCTACTTTTAACAATGCGTTTACGGAAAACATGTCTCACCTTAACCTCGTCAGTCTCGCAACTACCTATGACCTAATTCGGGGAGGGGGGGGGGAGAAAATACATCCGAAAATCCCAATGTGTCAGGACGGGCGATAATGTTTCCGAAATTAGAGCCGTACACCTCGCGAATTAAAATTCGGAGCGTTAGAAGTGCATCGGTCTGCCTGACATAGGGTGCGTGTCGTTCTATTTTGTCACAATAATATACAATTACAAATGCAAATCCATTTTACTGGCCACGGGATTGTTTGATTATCCGAACAAGTCCATAATCCGAACTAGGTCTCACTGGATAATGAAGCTCTATTTAATTCAATATTAAATTCCACTTCTGTTCCACCATTCGAACAAATCGATAATCGGAGCCACACAGACACAGGACTATCAATAATAAGACTAGCACAGTGCGTAACTTATTAGAAATAAATGCGCCTCGTGTACAAGCATTCACTAGATGCTCGTAATATCTACAACAATACCGTATGTCACATGAACATAAATACCCATAACATCATATCTGCACCCATTACTGACTACAACACTTTTGTGTGCGACATTTCTCGACACTTCCTGCTGAAGTAATCCTAATTTCAGTAAATCTCTTCAGTCAGAAAGGACGTGTTTAAGCGGACGGACAGACAGACAGACAGAGACAGATGCCCACAGAGAAGCTCACACGCGCTTACGAAACGCAACTGAACGGATGTATAACAAAAAGATCTTCATGGTCGAATATCAAATAACAGCACCTTCAGACCTGTTCTGTTTCCAGTTCCAGTTCCAGGCTGAGTCACCTGGCCTTTACGACATCCTCGAGAACAGAAAGAGATGATAATGAAGCTTTGCGATTCATAGCTTGCTTTGAAAACCTGTTAATACAATCACAGCAGGCCTAACTATTTACACACGACCTGCAAATACAATCTTAAGCGGCCTCACTTGTTAAATACAAACTGGCAATACAATCACAGTAGGCCTGCCTAATTACTTACCTACACCCTGGCAACACAATCACAGCAAGCATAACTTGTTACATATAACGTAACAACAGTCACAGCGGGCCTCGGTACAGGTATGCGCCGCATAACGACGTTTCGGTCAACGACGGACACCAAATACGACGGTGGTTCCATAAGATTATGACATAATACCACTGTGTTACAATTGCCTACAGTATTCAGTACAGTAACATGCTGTACAGGTTTGTAGCCTAGTAGAAATAGGCTATACCATATAGCCTAGGTGTGCCGTAGGCTATACTATCTAGTTTGTCTAATTACACGTTCGCACAACGACGAAATCGCCAAACGACGCATTTCTCAGAACGTATCACCGTCGTTAAGCGACGCCTATCTGTAATCAAGTACGAACTGGCAATGCACAGTACGCGTCAGTAGTTGCACATGAAGAGGCAATACAGCCACGACATGCCTAACTAGTTACAACCTGGCAATCCAGTAATGGTAGGCATAACTACCTACCTACAACCTGGCAATACCAACCACAGCAGGCCACACTAGCTACATACAGTCTGGCAATAGTACCACAGTCACATTACGCCTAACCAGTTACAGACAACCCTTCGTCACTGCGACCAAAAATACAGACAAATGCAATCACAATGTTAAGCACAAAACGTGATAGGGACAATACTACGTCTCCCCCCACCCCCACTCTCACTCACTCACTCACACTCTCTCTCTCTCTCTCTCATAATGAACATTCTATAGCTTCACGATATAGCATTTTCCAGAAGATGCCAAGTACGTGGTTTGTCAACAAACTTTTACTGGAGTTTCATTACAGTGTTTACAAAAGCATGCCAGTGGACCTTATCCTGAATTAATTCAGTCCAATGCCACGTCTGCTGACTCAGTTTTCCATAACTAGCACCACATTAATACAATCATCACACACTCTCTACTTAAATTCTATATTCAGGTTTCAAAAACAAAGCCACTTTGCCTCATTTGCATTTCTTTCACTATACATGCCCGTCCCCGACCTTAGTTCTTCATTTAATTGTTACATGAAAATTATATTTTACAAATCTTTTTTTAAATATAACATTCTCCGCTCCTTTATTAATGGATCTCTCTCAGATATGCATGCAAATATTCGTGCACTACCAGTCAACTTTTTGTTCTCAAACTCTCCCCTTGAAGAGTAAGACACCAAGTTTTACACAATAAATGAAGCAATATTATAGCAATTCTCTAAAAGTTTCTAACAATCAGAACAATACGATGTTGGGTATTATCCACTGCCTGACTGCGCCTGTGACACAACAGTTCCTTCACACAGTACTCGTACTGTCCCGTGTCGGATTCCACAGTCGCCATTCATTACATAAAAACAAAAACATCTTCCAATATGCTCAACCACGCCCGAAGCTGAAAGTATTTTGTGTCGAATAGTAACCAACAATGATTAGGGGGAAAAAATTAATGGGAATCGATGCAGAATGAAGTGTCACTTCACTAGCTTGAACTACTGTGCTGGAGTTTCAGAAACAATGAACACTCCTGGTCAAAACAGGTGGTGTGCCGTCTGAGATTCGAAGCATGTACCCCCAAACAGAAGTCAGATGAGTTAAGGCTTACCCACTCGCTCTCCACGTCCAACGTAACACTAGTAACAAAAACTGAAGGTCTAATTATGCGCACCTCTAACTCAGTTCTTTTTATATATATATATATATATAGAATACGGTGAAACAAAAATTCCGAACTGAAGGGCAGTAAGCACTTCAGGTCGAAAAGTCTTACCTTCGTCATGCATAACTATTGCATGCACCACGCCATCAAGACATGATAGAATCAGCGAGATAAAATCTCCCCCCCCCCCAATTAAATATCGTTGTACTGCATGAAAGCGGTCACATACACGGTCCAGCCTGTACAGTGGCCTGAGAGACAGCCTGGATACTGCAACGAGAATAATCGACAGCCACGCCGCCAAGCGAACACCGCTATTCCAACAACAACACGTCACTTTATTTAAACGTACGCAAATACGCGCCTGAAACAATTACAATAACCACGAAATCGCCACACCAAGTACCTCCCCAAATTACACCAGGCTGCAATCAAATTTTCTCTCCTACTCATTCGGCAGCACAGTGTTTCTGAATTTTCCAAACGGCGGCAAGCTGAAACAGAGTTCAGGATCTCGGGAAACATTAAATCCCTATTAAAAGGCTACATAAATGCAATTACGACATCACCATGCTTGGTATGTATTTGTGAGTGGGTGCGTGCGTATGCGTGTGTCTGTCTGTCTGCAATCATTTCAGCTACTGAAAAAGTCAATTTTAACGAAACTGGGTGTGAATATCGTGCCACTGGAGCTCAACTAAGTAACAAGGGGGACGGTCGATCTTGTGGGGTAATAGTAACATAAGCGAAATACACTTTAGGATAACAAGATTATGTATGACACTATATACTAGAAAATTATTCCGCTTTCTTATAGAAATCTTACGGAAAACGTAAAATGGCAACATAGGAAGCGTGCAAAGTGTTTTATATCTTTCGTTCTGACGACGATAACCCAACGAACTCCTGGAAACAGGCATGTGAAATTTAGTACAGAGACAGGCAGTGAACATAATAACGCATTGTGTATGACAAACACCTACCATTCAGAAGACAGTAACTACAAAGCAGCAGATAATGCCAGACGCCTTCTCTGCGAAAATATCCGGCGTATCGAATGTACAGGCCTATAAAAGTTTTACTTAAGCAATAACTTCAAAATTTAACAAAAATTAAAATAGCACTAACCACAACAATAATAATAATGATAATAACAATCAAGTAACAGGCCTGTCGGACTAGAACTCTACGGCAGCACAACAGCAGGCTCTGCAAGTTCCTCTCTGAACTCTGTTGCACAGATTTCTAGATACGCGCCCTTGTTTGGGTGCGTGCGTGCGTGCAATACGTTCATACTTTCTACACGCTTGGTTATGTTTGTCCTTCATATCGCTTTTCGTAATATGCATTACAATAAAATAAAAGCTGCCTCTTTGCCTAAGCACCACGCAGTGTAAAATCTTGGCACTGTACGGAAGATTCACGACGCTGGTAACATTTCAGGATAGCAAAACAGTGGCGACGCACAATATGCAAATCAAAATAACTATTCAGAGGAAGACCAGTGTGTAGGCTACTATGAACAAAATCGAAATAAGCAACAACAAGTAAACAAACAGCACCACCGGCCAACTAGAAGAAAGAACAGGGCTGGTGGTTGCCGCATTCTGATAAGTGTTGTTAATTTTGTAGTAACGCATTTGACTTCATAATTTTACAGCACAAGCATACGAGCTGACAAGCATCAGTGCACAAGGGCAAATACATGATATACAATGCAGCTGGCCTATATACCTATCCCCTTGCCGCTTTGCAACTTTAACTGCTCGACATTACTTTATTTCAGATGCACACTTACAGCCGACAAGCTAATAAGAAGCACTGAAAGACACCGTACTGTGCCTTTTCTTTGGGGGGGGGGGGGGGGGTGCGGATTAAACGCGCCCTCCCTCGGTGGGGGCAAAAACAAAATAATTTAAAGGTCCTTCCACCCACGATTACCCCGTCCACCC
>Ga0123354_10009480_pt1 | contig 14913 bp, 8 predicted proteins | sample TergutLab28metaG_2_FD_97872 | JGI IMG/M metagenome (GOLD analysis project Ga0123354, IMG submission 97872) | Labiotermes labralis P4 segment gut microbial communities from Petit-Saut dam, French Guiana - Lab288 P4 | ecosystem: Host-associated > Arthropoda: Insects > Digestive system > Gut ...
AGGCTGAGTGGACCCCGTTCCAGACCCACTACTACTCAGAAAATCTGGTAGCGCCGGGGATCGAACCCGGGACCTCTGTATCTGTAGCCGGAAACTCTGACCACTAGACCACAGAGGCGGTCCACATACAGGCATATACCATAGTAAAACTTACAGTGCTGAAATTAAGTTTGTCATTTTGCTTAAGCATCGCGCCATTAATGCATATGATGGAGTGTTAGCTCCACGCATTCTTAACCGCGGCAGCAGATCCTGAGTAGTCAGCTTCACGCTTCCATCGCTTTAGCACCCACCCAAAAGCAATGAATAGGACAACGGGTGGGCCCCAGAAAAGTCACTTGCCCTCGCATGCCCCAGTCCTTTGGTGGTTCAGCCTGCAGTCTGGTCATTATTTCGCACCCTCTTAGCTCAAGCCACACACGCTTATTCAGCTCCAAAGGTTACATACGTTGTGTCGAACGGGAAAATATGTGGCCTATTTTAACGTACTATCTACTGTCAGGGCCAAGAATCGAACCCTACAAAATAGTGTAACAGACCACAAACGCAGCGTTCGGCACAAGGACCAGAAAATTAGCACGTAAAATTTGTAACACGTAAAGGTAACTAGGAAAAGGTATGTAGTCAAACACAACTTAATCACTGAGGTGTATTTAATGACTGTGATGGAAACAACATACCTTTTCCTAGTTTCACACACACAACGGGGATGACACACTTCCTAGATGTAAAGGTAAGTTCACCCTAGAACAGGCCATGAGGGCCCACAGGGGAAGTTGATGTATAGCTAGCTGTACTCTTCCTTTCACCTCGGCGTCAGATGGGGAGGAGTGGCCAACGCCATGCTCCGGCCGCTTCACCCCTCGGAAGGACCCGGTACCCACTCTACATGTGTAAATTCAGCAAACAATAACAAGCAGTACTTCCAACTGCACAACACTTCTGTCGATGAAGAAAAAGCGCGAATCATGACTCTACGGAAAGGAGTGGGTGCTAGTAGTCTGATTTGGCTGTTTGCAAAAAGGTAAAATAATAAAAATTTTATCAATTCAATAATAATAATAATAATAATAATAATAGGAAGGACGTAATAACAACGGAAGTAGAGAAAGACTTTTCATTATCTCACTCCCCGCTACCTAAAATCGATATGATTAAAGCCACGAAAGTATAATTTTTGCACTTTGCATGGAACAATGGGGCCCTACATAATCTGTAGTCTTTAGCTCTACCAAGTACAATTAAAATCAAATCGAGGAGGGTCGGACAGATATAGTTATGTAGCATTTGTGGGAGAAGTGGGAAATAAATGTACGGACCTAAAATTGAGGTAGGTGCCAAGTGATTACTTCTCAGAAGTGATCACTTGGGCACAACTAGGTGTACAGGGTAGGTTAGCACTAGTCTTAAAATGGCCTTTAATAAGCAAGGTGTTGGTGTGCGGGTATGATTCATCTGACTCATATACAAATGCACGGCAAGAAGCCTTCGGATTCTACAAATGCGACGGGAAAGACTACAGCTTTTCAGAAAGGACTGTTTCATGGACGCTTCCTTTCCAGACACTAATGGCCACATTTCCGGTACTACATCATGTTCGTTGCCTTTTTGTTTTCTTCCTTTTTCGGCATAGTTACTACGTTACGGGCTGGTGGACTCTGGTTCGAATCACGGCAGGAGAAAGAGATTTATATCTTTTCAGAAACGTCGAGACCCGCCCTGGGGCTCACCCACCCTCCTATTCAATGGACAACACGGGCTCTTCCCCCGGAATTACAGTGGCGGGGGCGTGAATTTAACCGCTCACCTCCACCTAGTATCAAGGTTAAGAATGAGTGGAAATACAGCTTCAGTCTGTCTTCATGGCGTGCAACAGGGACAGCTCTACCTTTGCCTTTGGCAGGTGGTAAAAGGTAAAAGGTAAAGCAATCCTAAAACAGCCCTGGACAGACCCTGAGAGTTCCAGGAGACTGAAGCTCCCAGATTTCAAGACAATCGGCATATGAAGGTGGTAAGGTTGTCAGCCCTTCGCACCGGCCGCCTTTACCAACTAGAAAACATTCCTGGTACTCATTTCTGTTAGAGGCTGAGTCAACCCCAGGGCCATAGTGCGGCCGAAAGGATTATGTCATTGAAAAATTCTAATGACACCATCGGAAATCGAACCCGCGACCTTCCAGCTTGTACAGCAGTGCCTCAATCAATTGCGCCACCACGTGCCCGTTCGGCAGGTGCCGAGTGTCCGAAAAGTACGCATGGAAGTACGTACCTTATAGTCGGCATGCATGAAGATTTACAATCTAACATCCAAGGCTTACATCCAATACTCTACGGCACCCATTCACAAACAGGACAGGCGACTCAAACCGTCTAAATCCACCTTCTTATTGATGCATGTCTAGACGTACTTTCTGTTTACAATGCGGTCTAAGCGTCCCCCCACCCCTCCTTCCCCGCCATATTGTGTCAGAAAGAAGTGGTACTTCACCGTCGCCAGAATGCCGGGACCAGTAAAACCTTTGGCTTATGTTTAGTATTTTCGCCTTTCTTATTGCACAGCAGCGGTTCCTCTTTTAGCAGAGTCAAACCGTCTTCCTGATGAGGGGATCGTGTGCTCTGCGTGGGTGCACTTTTCTGGTAAGTGTGGTTCTGATGTAGGTCAAAAATGTAGGGAAATTTTTGACACTATGTCTCAGACCTGTCAGCTTATCCAGTGCGTATCTGTTACAATGAGACACTGCTTTGTCAACTTATCTTAAACCTCAATTCTGCTTATTCGGTTACTTGACGACATTGGATCAACCTCTTGGGTCTTTAAGCGTCAAAAGCGATGCTGTTCCATAAATGCAGAAGTACAGGCAGGATGGCGGAGGACAGCGGTAAAGGGATATTTCCCACACCCTGAACTCCTGAGAAGAAACTGGCAAAGATCAAGAGAACCCCACAAGCCGATTTCCCAGCCAGATTTCAAAACAGATGTCTCTCGAATCACCAAGCAGTAACAAGAAAAAAGCCATATTTTAGTTCTGGAAAAAATTATGCCCCATTACAAGCATATATATTAAACCAGTCACACACAATACTAGCTTTATCAATTAACTCACGACTACATGTTTCGGCTCTAACTTTGAGCCATCGTCAGGCCTTTTATAAACTTTGATACAGGAAAAATTATGTACTGCAATTATATAATCGTTCTCATGCAGTATAGCACAATTTTTTCCTGTATCAAAGTTTATAAAAGGCCTGACGATGGCTCGTAGTTACAGCCGAAATATGTAGCAGTGAATAAACTGATAAAACTACTGCTGCGAATGATTTAATATATCTGTTAACACCAACGGGGGCGTATCATCTTAAAATTATGCCCCATTAACTAAGAATGTGAAAAAGTGTTTCGTTTTATTAACGGCGATATAGGCCTATTAATATAGTCGTTGTTGTTGCTGCTGCTGCTGCCGCCGCCCCCGCCGTGTACATTTTTCTCCCTCTGCCCTTGGAGAAGTGCACTTTAATCTACAATTTTGTTTTGTTTAGTTTTCTATTTGTTTTTTGTGTGTATGCGTGCTACATACGTGTATAGTTTTGAGCGGTACCCACTCACAGCTGCACTGCTGCACAGTGACCTACGGTGTCGCCCACTCTGCACTACACGCGACAGCGCACCGGGGAGCGGACGACATCAACTGCTACATGCCGCCCGCTATGCAATTCAGTTTCGCCTTTAAAAAAAAACTTGAGCATTACAGGAGATTTTTAATTGACTATTTGGCTCTTGAGCCAGCACGTAAATAAAAAATAAATAAACTGAACTGATCTGAACTGAATCATCACTCGTTTGGACGAAAGAAACCTACAAGCTGGACGTAGAATTATGTTCAAGAAATAACTAGCTATGGCTTTCTGATGAGAAGTGCTATAAAAATATGAGCAGATAGCGCTGAACAACTAAAATGAAACTCAACTGAGTAGCAATAATCTTAATGATATTATTATGGAATGGTAAAAGTTTACTTTGTTCAAACCTGAACTTAAACCTTTTAAATCCATTACTTCCACTTTCATCAGCTGGTTAGTGACCAGAATGAAGAAACCCAGACACTGACAGAACAGGCGGTAACAGGAAAACTAGTCAATCGTTATACAATTGCATTTAAATTTAACGGAATATGATAAATTTCAACAGAACCACATAAATCTGAAAAAGTCGAAATGTTCAATTACAGAATATTTAGAAACACTGGCAGGCTAAGAATGTAATATTTATGAATTCTGCGTATATCATTCTACGAAGAGTATGGACAACGATCTAGTGGCAGAAACATAAGCCTGCACACTACGCATTTGCACCGGTGTTCATTTCGTATTATTCGTGTCATTCAATCACAAGGGACTCATGCTCCAGCAAATAGTACCGCCATTAACACAACCATCCTTTTTAATGGTTTTTGCAAAACAAACGGCCATGTCGAATGAGGACGGAAAATAAACCGGAATATTAAGCTGCATTCTCTTGTTCTTTCAAATAGAAAACAGATCTACATCAGTGGGGAAAGCTGGATTTGAAAGGCCAAATAAATGAATTTTATCTATCGTGGACTAACTATTCCAAAGTAGTTAGATTCAACGAAACTACTCAAGATTGTTCAGAAACTATCTGCCTTCAAAATTAAAATGAAGCTACAGTGTCACACGGCTCGTCGCCAGTGTCGACGAGAGACAGGGCGGCCGGTACAAATTACCGGGACCCGGCGGTCCGGAAGGGAGCCCGGGGCTCGACTATGTCGCGTATGTTTTTGCATTTCTCGGTAGTACCATTATTTGTCGATTGCGTAAATTAACCCTTTCAGACCAAGTCAACGTCACTCTGCAACTGACAGTCAGTGTTTCTGGTTCAGTGTAAAGATTTTTATCGGGTCTACGCATGCTGCGGGTTGAAACTGCGCTCTGAATATATAGGATCTGTTCACTACAGCCAGTTTAACAAGGGGAGACCTGAGGGTCTCTGTTATCAATGAATGATGGGTCTGAAACCCAGTCTGGCTCAGAAAATTTACAGTCTTCCCGTATTTATATCAACATAGCCTTTGCAACCGGCCGAGAATACGTACGAGCAACACGGACGTGGCCAGCTGCATAGCATTCAGCCGGCTGACGAGTTTAAACCTTCAGCTGTCACTCCTGGCTAAGAGACAAAAGCAAAGGGATCCAGGCCTGCACTATGCGTAGATTTGTCCAATTTGTGTATAGTCAAAGAATATTTTGATGTGGTTAATATTAATGACAGAGAAAACTAAACACATCGTATATTACAAGTAACTTCAGAGGACAAACATGCTTCAGGAGCTAATATTTGTACATCGCGCCCAAAACTTCTCCGTCTTTTACGGACTGTGAAGTTTCATTACCATAAAAAGCAAAATTAAATCAGTATGCGCCTCCCCCAACCCCGAAACCCATTTCTTTAAGGCACGTTTTAAGCGTATCCACGTTAAATATCAGGTGATCTTCTCTTACAGACCTTCCGACCAAAATCTTACATAAATTACTCAATCCTACTATTGCTACATGTTCCACCCATCGCATACACTTTGCTGCATTGCTGAATACGAATTACAAAACTGCTGACCAAGCAATTTTCTCCATCCTCCTTTTATTACGTTCCCTTTATATCTAAACATTTTCTTCACCAACCCGTTTTCAGCTCCCCTCTGTATTTGCCATTTCCTGAATTAATGATACAAACGACCATACAAAACCAAGTAAAATATCAGCTTCCTTAAGAGACGATCTGTTCGGACACAGAATATGGATCGAGAGGTACACGACGTTAATATTTCAATGAAGCCGGAAAAGACTTGTTATCTATAAACAAGTCTCTTTAGACGACAACGGAAAAGCGGTTACTATTTCCACGTTTTCTCTATTCCTTCTGTACAATAAGAAGTGATTCAATCGCGGACGGGTTCCATGAACAGCTGATAATCACCAAGAAGTACCGAGTAAAAACACAAACTACCACTGCCATCACTAACATAAAAGCTGGCCACATTATCGTATCATCAACGCCTCTATTTAATCATCAGCTCCTCTATTTTGTCAGCAAAACTTAATAACAATCTACTGTGGTTTTCACCCGAACTCCACTTTCTTCGATTTCTAGACCATGGTTCCTTCGCTTTCTCTGTCTGATACATTTTACAGGCCATTTCTTAGCCACAGTAATTTTTAAATTAACCACAAATATTCTTTTCTTGAGGGGAAATTTGTTTCTCTAATGAGGCCAAAAAAATTTCAAACATACGATAATTCTACAATAAGAGAAGAGGAACCTCGCAAACTGATAACGACGTTACAGACTATGAGTTATGAAAAATGGTATGTTTTGGGAAGACTGTTTTTGGCAGCCGCCATGAGAACCTTACATTTCGAAAGTGGTCTCTATGAGTAACTGCAACAAGATTCGAAACATCCCTTCTTTCAGTCCATTCACAAACAAAATGATGGGGCCGGGTATGGAAACGTTTATCATGAAATTCATTCAAATCTACGGTTTTCAGACTGTATCACAGTTGCTGACAGGCTGACAATGCAGTGTTTTTCTTAAAGCGGGTCGGAACACTGCACAGACGTCGGCGTCCTCAGCCGGCGTATAGCAAAAACGTCGTCCGCTGTGCGGCGCACAGTACTGCTATTGAAATAAAAACTTGGAATAGTGGTGGGTCTGAAATCATTACATAGATCCAGAAAACGATGGCTTCCCTGGAAGACCGTGTGTTACGTGACTACATTCAGATGTCTCACAATTCTCATAATAAAACCAACTAGATGCACTAATTTCTCATATTTATTTTTGGAATGAACCTCTACATGTTTCGGACAGTTCCTCTGCTCATCACCAGGAGCTTGAAGCAAGCTGTCAGCAAACCAGTATGACATATACCATTCCTGTGTGTACACTGAAAAACTCCTGTTGATGGACAGAGGAACTCTCCGAAACATGTAATGTTTTATTCCAAAAATAAATTTGAGAAATTAGTGCATCTAGTGGGTTTTATTATAAAAATTTATCACGATGCACGGTCACCTGTACGTCAAAAATTTTTCACAATGTTGCTTTGTACTGTACCGTGCATGGTCCGTGGAATTGTCTTCCCTGGTGGTGGTCATAATAATACATATAATTGTAAGTCAAATATAAATTTTATTGAGTAATTACAATTAAAAGATAATTAAATAATTTTAACAGCAACATGTTTCGGTTTCTGTCATAGAGTTGCCGTTAAAAATTATTTAATTATCTTTTAATTGTAAGAGGCTTATTCAGAAAGCAAGTACCGTTTCGCTGTAAAAAAATCGAGTAAGGTTTCGCATGAAATTTTACTGTTATCAGATTCTACATTCTTCAAACTATTTTTTGACATATTCGCCGCAATTATTGAGGCACTTATCTTAGCGGGGCACAAGTTTTTGTATACCCCCCTCACAGAATGCGGCCGCCTGCGATGTTAGCCACTACTGACAATGTCATAGAGTAGAGTCTTTGAAATCTGAGGAAAGTGCAAGGACAGATCAGAAATTGTGAAACTTCTGTCGTCACGCACTCTTTCGCTGACCTTACGCACCAAATCATCATTCACCAAAGATGGACGCCCACTTCGCGCCTCATCGTGCACGTTCTCTCTTCCTTATTGAACATCCGAACCCATTTCCTAACCATGCCATCACTCATCGCATTGTAACCATACACTTGACAGATCTGGTGATGAATCTCAGTTGGTAGCACATTCCTAGCTTTCAAAAAACGAATTACAGACGTATTTCACAGTCGGCGGCCCCTTCAATTGTCTTAAACATGTTTAACGCAAGGGAACAAACATAAACATAACACGAATTTCACGAAATGGCGTCTGTGGCTTCTCAATTGATAGAGGAAGTCACCGTACATGCGCAAAGTAACAGTCTCGAGGATGCGCGAGAGATATGCGCAGACGGTACTTACTTTCCGAATAGCCTACGTAATTACTCAATAAAAAGTTGTGTTTGACTCTACTGTACAATTATATATATATATATATACTTTTGATTACTGAACACAATAGGTACGTCTCACCTGTTAATTATAAATAGCTGGTGGTGGTGGTGGTGGTGGTGGTCACCGAAACATGTCGGAATGTAGCCTGACTGTATAATTATTTTTAAACTGCTACATGCACAATGTGTTGGATCAGCTTCTAGATATAATCAGATGTGTCGTCCGTCTTTTTTAAGCTAACAGTACTGTAGAAACTTAACTCCTGCGAAGTCTCCGCCACGGACTGGTTAACAATTCAATGCACAAATCCAAAGCCGCAGGTGAACAACATCCACTCTGCCTTAGTAACACAAGAGAAAGGCATACAGGATATGCGGACATATGACCCCACTCATTAGAATCCTCAGCCTTATATATAAAGGTACGTTGAGAACTTCACGCTCCGGCCGTTTTACTTCTGGACCGAGATATAAAGGAAGGCATTGCAGAGGAGGCTACGTGACCTCCAATTAGTGTATGAAAGTGGTGGCTAAACGGAAAATCTTTGCTCCTGCGAAAATCAAACCCTGGTCGTAACTTTGCTAACAATCAAGCGAAGCCTTGAATTTTCTACAGCCGTTTGATCTCACAAATCCACAGCGCTCTATAGTGAAACAATTGGCAAATATTTTACATTGCTCTGTTTTTCCGGCGTCACTGCTGTGTAGTAACACGTACAGTCGATAATTGTGCTACGGAGTGACACAAGAATTTCAATAAAAAGCTTGTGAATCCTGGCCTCGTTTCCGAAGAATCCTTCACTTCTACGTCAGACAATACGCTTGTACCAGACCCCCAAAGAAAAGCTGAGTTTGTAATATGAAGACAAAAGCCTGTAGCTGCATGTTGGTACCAAACACACTTGAGTTCGATCCTGATCCCACCACACAACAGCAAAACAATAACCTCAGAACCTCCCAGGGTGGTCATTGCTTAATAGGTGGTCTTACGAATTTGTTATAATTCATCCCGTTGTGTTTTCAGAAAAATATTCAAAACAATACAGCTGATCATAACGTCTAACATAAGCAGCTTCATCTGACATTTCGGTGTAACCTGCTGCCACTGTGTTCAGGGTGACTGAATCAGGTTCAGGTCTATGCTGAGCGTCCACGTGAACCTAATTATCACACACGGTGTAACATACTTATTAGAAAACAAAATATGGTTCAACTCCTGGCAGAGGCCGAACTACTTATTTTCCCACCACCACGTCCGGAACAGCCCTAGGGCCGAACCTGCCCGGGACCTGAAGATCTCTTTCCACAGGACTAAACGACCTAAGCATGAGACTTGCCTACATCTGACGCCGAACTTAATAAGGCGTTGAGCTTCGTCGCGATATACACACATAATTTTGCCTTGCTGTTAAAAAAAATGCACGCAACAGGTACGCATTAACATAAGGTGTCTGCAAATACTGTCATGTTTCGTTTAAAAGGCTGCTGGGAATGGACATGTATCAGAGTTGGCATAATTCTTCACGATGATCTAGCGTATGCACCATTTGTAAGACTAAAGTATTACCGTTTCGTATATACCTATTCAATTTTGTTGTCTACTTATAGGGGATACTATTAGCTTAATATGGATAAACCAAAACGACGAGATCTCGTTGAAAGTTTAGAATTTGCACTTTACTAATGAACACACACAGTACAGTTTCCCTCTTTATAAATTTTGTGACCTGAAGATGGCCCACAGTGGCCGAAACATGTCTTCAACTGCATAATAAATAGGATACAAGACAGGTGTGTTTTGACGTACCACCCCTTCCTAATTATCTTGGAATTTCAATTTTGTAACAACCATAATTCACCTCAATCCCGATCCTCAAGACCTATAAATCCTGTATCAAAATTGAGTATTTTTAGGACGAGCGAATTGCATATAATTTGATAAATGTTCTAAATATCCAGAATGAGGAAGCGGGATGGAACGAACTACGTTCGTGGCCAAAAAATGGCGAATATCGTTCGCAGCGCCGACATAATAATGAAACAGAGAAATCTGTTCAAATCTACGTTAATATCTTCTGGCGTTTCTCAATTATTCTACCAACTACTGCACATATATTATATAGTTTACACATTAAAACATTAATAACGCTCCGACATGTTTCGGTCCTAGGACCATCATCAGGGAGCCATATCGTCCTTGCTAAAGTCACACTATAAAAAGTCACATTAATTTCACTGTACCAGTTGGGTACAGTGAAATTAATGTGACTTTTTATAGTGTAACTTTAGCAAGGACGATATGGCTCCCTGATGATGGTCCTAGGACCGAAACATGTCGGAGCGTTATTAATGTTTTAATGTGTAAACTATATAAATTATATATATATGCAGTAGTTGGTAGAATAATTGAGTAACTCAACAACATGCACGGTGTAACAACGAAAATAAAAATCTTCTGGCGTCTTCGTGGCTTGCACAGATTCGTCCGGGCTTCCACATTTCTATGTGCAGCTCTTAAAAGACGACAAAATTTACAATTACTTTATGCAAGGAAAAAAAAACAGTCAACGGAAGACTCAGGCATGCACGAGCTCGGTTGTCGACAAACGGTAATTTCAGAGCCACCAGTACTTTTAATTGCGAATTACCGAAGTTCAGACGCTGCATGGATATAGCCCGCGCCTCCGTATCCCCCTCGAGCTGTAACACTCCCTTTTCAGAAAGGACGTCAGCATACAGCAGTCCCCGCTGGTCGTCTAGCCATTCATTTCACCGATATGTTCACGTTGATAACCACGTGATAAGCCTCTCTACCTGCAACCGCGTTGGACTGGTTGATACACGTCAATGTGCGCTGGAGGGGAATACACAGTTGGCAGGGAGGGGGCGTCTTCGAACGCCGTTATCAACATCCGAGGGCGTTCTTTCCGCGGCCACCACAAACTGAATAGTTTAGTTTAACGTTTCTGTAAATGTTTGCGACAGTGTTTCACTGACGGCACCAACATGACGGTGAACGGCGACCACTGCCTACGGTAACACGAACCAAAATCTTCATGAAATATAGAGAGATGGATTTACAAACTCCAGAATCCTCGAATGGAAACCAATGGGAAGACGAAGAAAGGGATGGCCCCATGATAGAAGGATGGTTGTAGTAAAACAGACAATGACTAACCACAGAATGATAGAATTGGGCATACTGACATACGGAAATGTGGAAAATCTTAATTTTAGGCGAAGTGGACAAATCGTTGAATAGGTATTATTATTATTATTATTATTAAAACTGCGATAATCTGATGGAAGAAGAAACAGCACCTCAGACTTTCTCAGACCTATAGACTACTATAGAAAGATTATCAAATAAAAATATTTAGCAGTAATTTTAAACAGTCAACTGGAAACGACAAAGAGGAGCGATGAATTTCGTTCTTCTTCTATAAAGACGAGTCAAAGGCCTTTAAATAAAGTGCTAAAACAATTACAGAATTATTAACTTTACCAAAGATTTTATTGATTGCAAACCGATAATTCATCATATGTAATAAATAAATAAATAAACCAGAAAAACAATTAAAAACTCTTCTACAATGACAGAAAACAATAAGCAGAGATCACTTTTATATATTTCACTGTTTTTAATATATAGTTCGATGTAATATTTTTCATATCGGTGTATATGAACGCGGAATTCGCGCTAATTTTTAGTTTAAAGGTTATTTAGTCAGAAAACTACAAATCAGGAAACTAAGCCCTTAAATCTGACTCCGTTCAATTATTTGTCAAACACAGTATAATTCATTGAATTTTTTGTAATTAAGAGCTCACGTGGAACATCCTTTAATGTCGACAAAGTCCGATACTGCAGTTTGTGGGTTGAGTCAAATTTGATTTACTCACGCCTGCCCATTGCGACCATCTCTTTTTTGGCTTTCTTTGCTGCGATTAACGGGCGGTGACTACCGTCACATCAGGCTGGAACGTGACTACAATGCTCAGTTATTTTTGGGGCACGTATACGTGTGTGTGTTTGTGTGTGTGTTTGTATGTATGTATATATGTGACATTACACAGTTCGCTCTGTATTTTCGCACGCAATATTTTACTCTAATGATGCAAGATTCTATAGAGCCAGTCAACAAAACGGCTACATAAGAAGTGTCTCTATTTACATATTTTAACTATGGTTGTACTAGCAGATTAAAACATTACAAAAATCTACCTATCCATCAGAAACTACATAATTAACCAACTCCATGGGCATGGGTGAAAATCGGAGCAGTGAAAGGCCCTAATTTTCATATGGCAATGAATGAAATCATATTTATGTGCTCAACGTGTCAAAATACGTCATTTTTACAGTAAGTAACACCTTGATAAAGTTCATATAATACGGTAAACCACGTGCAATCCCGTTTACTTGAGACCGTAATAAAAACAGAATATAATAAAGCAGCTCCGAGTGTCGTGGGAATGTTGATCTAAACGCCACGAAAAATTATGCGGAAAAAATATCCCTGTGATCACACACAAATCTGCACGAAATAATTATAAAGATTCAGCTCGTATCGCATATAAAACACAGTGTACTTCACTAGAAAGACCAAATGGTGAATGAATTCTTATAATAAAACCAACTAGATGCACTAATTTGTCAAATTTATTTTTGGTGTATGTCATGCAGGTTTGCTGACAGCGCAAGCTGTCAGCAAACCTGCATGACATACACCATTGCTGTGTGTACAGTGAGAAACTCCTGATGATGGACAGAGGAACTGTCCGAAACATGTAGAGTTTTATTCCAAAAACAAATTTGAGAAATTAGTGCATCTAGTTGGTTTTATTATAAGAATTTATCACGATGCACGGTCACCTGGATGTCAAATGGTGAATGCCTTGTAGGTGGGGTAACCAGTGAAAAAGGAAAAGGGACCATGCAACACTGCCACATACCCAATCCTGCAGCCCGGACACCACTCCAGCATAACCGCACCTAACCTCCAACCTACAGCAAACCAAGAACGAAACGACCAATGTGGTAATCAACATTATAGTCGCGAACTCCTGATGATGGGCATAGTAGTGCCCGAAAAAATGTTGAGCCTATAAGAAGTACAATAAAATAATAAGTAGCATCTACTTGGTTTTTATTCTTCAGGTAATGAAAATGAGGTTTAAGCATAACAGTTTTTAAAATTTAGGAAAGATATTTATTATCCGTTTTTCAATGCTTACAGCAGTAACCAAAAGAGAAGGTAACGATCGCAACCATAGGCATTATTTCGGCTCTCTCTCTCGTGACGAATACGCTTTCAAAGACAAACAGCCAACGTCGGTCTAATGAACAGACCTACTAACATAGCAACGGCTTTCGGCTGTCACAACATAAATGTCAGTTTCACGAAACATAAGTCAAACGTTGTTCAAATGGTCGGAAGAACACATTTCATTTGTTACAAAGATTCATTCTTGATGCAACTCACCGGCGTGGCAAGAGGCAACGACCACATAATTTTATACTTATACGATAAGCCAACATATGCTTATTTATCAATATGTTCAATCACATATTATTATTTTCCATCAACACCTTTCGGTCACTCCAGTGGCCATCATCAGTGTGTGTGTCTTATAACAATAATATAATCATTATACAGATAATTGCACAAAAGGGAATGACAAAACCACTGGATGTTACACTTGATAATAACACGTGACTGGGCATTATTATAAATGTGCATTTGTTGGTTTATCATAAAAGGATAAAGTATTCTTTAATGCACGGACATGGAGCACTGCATGTCACATAACTGTTTCAAAATCTCTGACAGCATTATTGCAGGTCTTGGTTATGTGAGAATGCAACTCACAGAAAGAAGCTTTTTAATCAATTTAGCAAAAATCACCCCTGACATACGAAAGTAACCCTCAAAATGAGGACATGTCCGAGGTCCGACCATGTTTATGTAGAAAACTGTCCCTCCTTATTCCGCGAACCATGCGGAACACGCACCTACACTATCCGAAAAAAAAAATAGAGCTTTCAGTGCCAAACCTGGCGGAACACAAGTTGTAGCATCTACTGGGATTGAAAGAGTTGCGAGACATTTCCCTGCAAAGGGGAAGACAAAACACCAAGCGAAATCGATGCACTTGGCTGCGTTACGAAAAAGGGTACTCGGTGTAATAAAATTCTTTGACGCCGGTAAACATCCCATAATACGACAAAATAATTACAGGTTTAAGCCGTACAGAATTATGTGCGGGCAGCACGATACACACTCGTTACTGATTTCGGCCTAGAAACACTAAAAGGGCGTAACTACAAAAATTAGGGTTGCGTGTGACCACTGCGTTTTCTTCTTACGAACAGTACAACGTGAATACGAAACCATGACATTCCGAAAAACTCCCCTCCGTGTGTCGTTACCGAATGCACACAATTCTGTAATTTAAAATATCTCACCACAGAGATAATGGCGGTACGTTTCAACTCGCAGAAGATACGCGGGATGATATTAAAAACAAGGAGTCTATAAACGAAGATATTCCGACATCTTATATTTTTTGGACCATGCATCATTGTAAGAGTTGAAGAATAAAAGACCAACTTGAAGCCACTTGCTATTTTATTTCACTTCTTATGTACTCAACATGTTTCGGACATTAATATATCCATCATCAGGAATTTGCGACTGTGCTGTTGAATTACCACAACGGTTGGGTTTGAGTGGTGTCCGTGTTGCAGGCTGAATCGTGCTTCAGCCTGCAACACGGACACCCAGCCGCACCAAATCTCCAACACACAACGAACCGAGAACAAAACGACCGATGTGGTAATTCAACAGCACAGTCGCAAGCCCCTGTTGATGGAAA
>Ga0123354_10009482_pt1 | contig 14912 bp, 8 predicted proteins | sample TergutLab28metaG_2_FD_97872 | JGI IMG/M metagenome (GOLD analysis project Ga0123354, IMG submission 97872) | Labiotermes labralis P4 segment gut microbial communities from Petit-Saut dam, French Guiana - Lab288 P4 | ecosystem: Host-associated > Arthropoda: Insects > Digestive system > Gut ...
AGCCTACACAACACAACAAGTACTCGCTAGCTCCTGAAGATGGACGTATTAACGTCTGAAACATGTTGAGCAATATATAATAAAGCAAGTGTCATCTAGTTGGTCAACCATTATTCAAATACCGTAGTTGTGTTTTCATGACTGATATTTACCTCACCATTATACTTAAAGCAATTCTTACCTTTTACTAACGAATTGTACTAGGTAACGTATGTAAGATTATTACTCGTAATATGCTTCAACTATAGGCATTTAACATCTTCATGTTGTACCATTACACAAATGAATTATTATCAGGCACTGCCATTATGTAAGGTTACTCAGTGAAGATAGCTAATATTTATAGCCGAATCATTTTGAAGTAATAATCTATGTATATTAAATAGTGCAGTTATTTGGTAATAAATATAATTCTTACATATATTGTAGGGAAATCTTAAAATATAAAATACTTGAATCTTGTAACTTACAATTATGTGATGGAAGGTTGTATATGTATTTGTGAAGGCACTTTTATAGAATGTGACGCTGTTTAGTTAGCAAGAAGTGTACGGATGTTTCAGAGAAACGTACTGATTTTGCAAACATGTATCCTGATGATGTTTCCAGCAGGTTTCTTTGAGAGATTAGTGTAATTCTGCCATAGTATACGGGGTCAAATTTTAAGTTTTTAAAACCAAAAATGTCGAAATAAATATTGTTGTGTTTAATAAAACAGTTATGTCTCGGAATCTGTATCGTTACGTAATTGCATTAGTGAAAAATTAACTACAAAATGACAAGGAAAAATAAGTTGTAGCTGAATTTACGTATTGTTAGTGACATTGAAGAAAGGAACAGAACATTTCTAAGCACTGTAAGGTTACGGGCTGATATTTGGTTCCGGGACCTCCAGAATATGAAGAAAGATTAGAATTCAACATAAAAATAATTCCGCATTTGGATAAACATGTTCAAATAACCTAAAAAACAGTCATTCCTAAAATAAAAATTGCATCCTCCAGAAGTAAACAACGTTCTAATATCGCACCTTAGCTGTCTGATTCTACAATATCCAGGTCAACAACACAAGGTTGGGTGCGGATATCTTGGTAATGTTGTTGTAGTGTAGAGCTGAACGGAGGGTTCTAACTTACGCTGATCTGAAAGGGAGACGTTATAACTTTTCTTTGTACCGGAATATATATACATAGGATGTTAGAAATAATGTTCTTCCGAAGTCACTACTAACACACATCGTAGCTCTAAACTCTACCCAAGGGTGCAATAGTTTCCGTAAAAGCACGGTATTCCGCGTGTCAGTTTTATAACAAAAGAGATGTCCTTCAATCCAGTATCACTGCAGTCTTTAACAAAGTATGTGAATAGTTGTTCAAACACACAAACATTTTACGTCGTCTTTGGAGGATAATGTTCCGATCTTCTGACAGTGCTTTATGTGATCATGATGCGGGCACCAGTCTGAATCATATGCTATTTTTCTAGATAATTTAACCCCTTGGTACGCCAAGCTATAAACCAACGTAATCCCCACAAAGCACCAGGATATGACCTAATAGATGGCACATTACTGAAACACCGACCACGAAAAGCCATGGTATTACTGACAACCATCTTCAACAGTATGCTTCGCCTTTGCTACTTTCCCGTCCAATGGAAATACGCACAAATTATAATGATCGCCAAGCCCGGGAAACCGCCCACAGAAGCCAGCTCATACAGACCGATAAGTCTCTCGCCCATAATGTTCAAAGTATTCGAACGACTCCGCAGACTGGACGAAAAGATACGTATAGACGGCCTCCTCCCTCTACATCAATTTGGATTTAGAAACAACCACTCTACAATCCAACAATGCCATAGGGTTTTCAACAAAATCAAAGAAAGCATCGAAGGAAAGAAAATGTGCATCTCAGTATTCCTAGATATACAAGTTTCTGACAAATTATGGCACAGGGGACTACTATATAAATTAAAACTTCATATCTCCCTGACCATCTCTACCTTCTCCTAAAATCCTACCTAAGCGAACGCTATTTTCAAGTCAAAATCGATGACGAACTGTCTATCACCTTAGATCAGGAGTACCACAAGTCAGCGTCCTGGGACCGCTACACTAATTGCTATATACTGCCGATTCCCCATCAACAGAGGACACGCTCATGGCGACATTCGCGGATGACACTGCCATATTGTCATCAGATCCTGACCCCGTAAGCGCAACTCGAAAACTCCAGCATCATCTTAACCTACTCAAACAATGGCCGGAACAGTGGAGAATCAAAGTAAATCCAAGTCCGCACAGGCAACATTCACTACATGACGAGACACCTGCTCGCCAGTAAATCTCCACAATACTCCCATACCTGTCAAAAAAGAAATAAAATACCTAGGTCTTCACCTAGGCGAAAAACTAACGTGGAAGACGCATATAAAAGTCAAACGATGCCAGCTGGAACTTAAAAACATGAGCTGGCTAATAACCGCACTTTCACAGCTATCACTAGACAGCAAACTGACCGTATAAAAGGCAATACTGCGACCCATCTGGACCTACGGGATAGAGCTATGGGGATGCAGCAAGCCATCCAACACCAAGATCCTCTAAATATTCCAGGTGAAAATGCCCAGAATGATCAGCAGTGCCCTCTGGTACATCTCCAACCAAACCTTGCACTGTGACTTCGAAATCCCGTACGTAACGGAAGTGGTCATAATCAACGCTACCAAATACAAAAACCGCAGCACTGAGCACAGGAACCAGCTGATCAGAGCTCTCTTTAACCCCTCATTCGACAGACGACTCAAAAGTCTATGGCCGGAAGACTTAGCTCAAAAGCACAACTGCAGTGAACCACCGATGGATGGTGCCTGCCTCACGACCTTTTCTTACCTTAAACTCACTAATTACTCTATCTGATTGAGTAGATTGTAATTTGTAACATACAATAAAAAATTAACCCCTTGAAGACGAAACACGATTTGATTATTTAAAGACGCATTTCGTACCGTGCAGTAAAGTCTCGGTTATGGGACCAGTCATTTATGTTGAGTAAAGGAATGTCGCTGTTTGTTCTGAGGTGCGTATGGAAAACGTAAGTATGCCTTGCGGACAGGAAGCAATATTTGTGGATGTTAAACGTGGATATAAATAAAGATACCGCTGGATTTAAAAGATCAAATCGCAGATTCAAAATCTTGTTTCCTGACAAGCGCGGGAATTTAGAATTGATTAGACTTGTATCGCTTGTTGAAATAAAACTGTTGCTGAAATATCTGGCTTAGGAATATATTTCTTTTCACATACAGCAAACCAAGAACGAAACGACCAATGTGGTAATCAACATCATAGTCGCGAGCTCCTGATGATGGGCATAGTAATGCCCGAAACATGTTGAGCCTGTAAGAAGTGCAATAAAATAATAAGTGACATCTAGTTGGATTTTTATTCTTCAGTTAACATAAAAAGAAATTTATTTTTTATAAACATACTGCATAAAGTCGACTTTCCTGAAATTAATATCTTATTCTTATTTTTGTACTTTATTTGAGTTTTCATGCGAAAAACCGGGTTTCCTAGAAACGTTATTTGGTAAATGAATTTGAGAGCTTCAAATCCGATACTGAATGCCACGCTTGACCTGACAAATAGTGCAAAATATGTTGGTCTCTATCATCAGCATAAAATTAACCCTTTTCCTGCTAACTTGGAGAATACGGTGAGCTTCTAATTACGCCAGCAAATGGCAGATGGGATTTATTTCTGCGTTTAAAGGTTTAAGTTAAGCATTTTCAGAGAGGATTAAGAACACCAATGTTGCCACGCTGTGTGAAGTGTCTACTGCCCTCGTTCACTCAAAAACTTGGATCTTGAGCTACAAAGACTTAGGCATACACGCTGCTCCCTACAGATCTCATTTTCTTTAAATGTGCGGGCCTCGTCATCGGCCGAACCGCGGTCAAAGGAATCTCATCAAATACTTTAAGATGTCAGTTCAGAAGCAGATGGCAGATAAGGAACAAGTGGTTCATTTTAATGGTGTTTTGTGAAGACGGTTTGAAAGTAATTGAATTTTTGAAGTATAAAGGAAAAATAATTTCACGGATTATTTCTAGATATGTAGAAGACAAAGGAGCACGAAGGGGATTTACCAAGCAGTGATGCTTCTCATTTCTATCTGTGAGATATCTTTCTTGAGTGTTGAAAGCAACACAAATTTAATTATCCTTGTATCTCTGTTACTTGGGTTTTCTTTAGTACTGCAAGGAAAATGAAAGTATTAACTCTAAGTACTTGAAGTCCGCTCCCTTTCCAGACCTGTCTTCGGCGTAGCGATACATCAGGGCGTGAGGCTGCGAAATCTTTTTGTAATAAAACATAGGCTTCTTGTGTTATGTGTGAGTCGTACGCTGAGCATAACACACGACATGCTGCCACAGCACCAAATTAAAATAAAGAATTAAATCACTGAGTGTTTTAAACTGTAATTTTAGCAAGGAACAAAGCATGCTCCCTGAGGATGATCGTACGATCGAAACATGTAGGAGTGTTTTAAGTGTTTTAATGTAAATTTTAGATTATTAAAGACTATGTATGTGCATTTGTTGGTGTGTTACTTAAATATTAGGAAGAATATTTGAAGAGAATGATGACTTTTCAGTCTTCTAAAAATGCTTCAGTTTCTGTTTATCTGTTACTGAGAATTGAATATTTATCAATTATCACTCATGAAAACATTATAGTGCTTTAAAATCTCAGCAAGTTATATCCGACAAATAGAAGTGAAACTTTTTATCGAAACGAAGGAAATATTTCATAAATATTTTAGGGTCGCATAATAGTTTACTAGTTATCTGTACGAAATACTGCCAATATTCAGCTGCAGGAACATTTTAGTAATTACTATAAACGTAAAAGTGAAATATTAATATCGGGACAGATTATCATTATATATTAATCTATGTTAGTTTTATATAAATTATTATAAAACAAATAACGTTTGTTTCTATAAAATAGTTGTCTGTTGGGTCCCGATCTTTTTGATACTTTTATTGATTCTGAAATTTTACTTAAAATGAAATAAAAATTTTTATCGTTGTAATTATTAGAAAACTATAAAATATTTTTTTATTCGGGACTTGTACGTTAAAAGAGAATTAGTCGTCGTTTATGCGTTTCACTTTCATTTAAATTTTATTTCTTCTTATTTATAAAGTTTGGAACATTGATTTTACATTAGTATTATGCAGGTATATTATTTTTGTAATAATAATTACTATATTTACATATATATGTGTTATGTAGTAATTTGTTGTGTTCTATGTGTGATTATTTTTTTACATTTTATTGTCCTGTGTGTTACTGATCTGAATGTTTCATTGGCCAAACAAGAGTTTTATGTTCGTATTCGGTAAATTTCTTACCCATTACAATGCTATAATGCGTTTCATTCTAGAATCAACTAAATACTTTGACATGCAATAAACAGCCAACGGGTCTATTATTTATAGAACCACAACGACTATTTTAAAATAAAAAAATCCTACACGCTTTCATCCAGTCCAAAATGTCCATTAGGAAAACCCACGTACAATAACCGTCTACAAAATATCACACCATCGAACCCTCTCCTAATCCATCGAATTCGGTCTGCACCCTCACATCCTATTTTAACTTGAATTTCTTCCCATCAGAGTTCTGGTGTTCCAAGCTATCGATAAACTACTAGTTTTCCGTCATTAAATATTTGGCTTTTCCTGATCTTTGGTGTCCTAAAGTCAACTGTCCTTTCCATTTTCCTTGATTTGATAACCTAGTAGGTTAATATTTCTTGAATAATATAAATTATTAAGCCACTTATTATGAACTTTTCTCGAGTCTACCTCCTCTGTCTTAGTTCCAAACATTCTTTTCATTACGAAAGTATAAAAAACTTCCTATTATAAACTAAATAACAATTTGCTTTTAAATTACATAATTAAAAATCTACAAATTCTTGAAGAAACTGTCCGCATAACATTTTACAGAAACGAAGAAACTTGTAATATTAAGAGGTTAATATTATCTTAACTATCTTATGTTTAAATGTAACCTAATTCAACAAATGCTGTGTAACAGGGAGAAACTCATACGAATTTACATCAAGTGTAAACAGTGTAGGCGTTACTGTTTGTGAACAGACTCCATACTGCAGTGACCGCTCTATCTGAGTGTATAACAGTGGGGTGTAATCAAAGAACGATAGAAAATTAGTGAGGGGAAGTTTGAATTACTTAATTGAATTTTCTGGTATCATTACCAGATATCCAATTAATCCGAACGTCGAATTGACAATATTCACTTTGTGACAGACAGTAATAATTACGTGCCATCTAGTTATTTCTTGCCACATTGTTACCTCAGATTTTATCCGTTACATAAATAGAGATATTTGTATGTGTTTCTGGAAAGGAATTTTTTGAAACGAAAATGATCACGAGAGGAATATTTATAAGCCACCGCTGTAGTTTTCTTCTACACCAATTTAAATTACCGGTTCAAAAAATTTATCATCTTCATTAACATTATTTTCAACTTGTTGTTTTAAAGTAACATATCGATACGTTGCTAAAACATGTCTATGGATGGAGTCAAGCATCAATGTTATTTTAAACTGTTAGTTTTGTCACTGTCTGGGAACAATATTTGTGTAAAAATCCAGTTTTCCTGTGTATAGAATAAACTTCACGCGGAAAGTAGCACATCTATCCTTAAAATCAAAATAGTATCTTGCTCTGGGTCACCAGCGGACATCGACTCACATGGAAGAGGTCAAAATTTGTAGTTCGGACTGTGTACAAGTGTAGGTTAGAACCTGGTTAAGAATCATAAGGTTCGTCATCCCCGTTGTGTTTATAATTGTATTTGTTTTTAAGATTATGTTGTTTTCCACACTATTGTTTGCTAGTTTACTTCCCTTACCTAATTTTATTAAATCCTATAATAGTTTTACTTCAGATACTGAACTGACAAATTATGAAAATCTAACTTGATGTATTATAATAGTAAATATAATAACAAAATAATTAGATCAATGAACCCACTATAACTATAGATACTACATTTATATAAAGTTGCACACTGTGTATTTATAAGCTAAGTGCACATGTACATACAATCTCTACAAACATAAGATGATACAGTATATCCAACTATATTAATCTAGAATGGCAAAAATAGCAGAACCCATGTACCCACACCACCCATCCTACACAACACATACGAGATCTCGTACCCACTTCACCTCTTACCTCCCCACTTCATGCCGCCCACATAAGTCGAGTATAGCTGCTTACTAAGTTTTTTCATTTCTCAACCTGAAGATGGCCAATGTAAAGTGCCGAAACATGTAGTTGTTCTTTATGTAATAAATTCTTTACATATATCTACCATTATAGAGTTGTATTAGACAAGCATACACACTCCAATCTTGGTTAACAATCAATCTGCATCTCATATATCGGCAATCATAAACTTACGAATCAATGAAAATTGCTAATCGATTGCCGATTCTTTAGTTATTGTTAAAAGTACCGCTGTAGAAAGCGAAGGAATACTATTAGTTATACCGTTTTTGTCGTCTTTTTCATCACCACCACCGTCATTATCACTACCGCCGTCACTATCTTCACTATCACCAGGATACTGGACAGAAACTTCATAAGCGAGGAACTCTGTATTTTTTATAATTCGCCAAATAATAAATTGACCATTTTAATGTATACGAGATAAGCAAAACAGTAAAAAAGTGCACAAAACAAATTAGTCTTCAAAACCACATGGAAGAACGGAAAATGTGTGTATACGGTGTGGGTGGTAATGTTAATAAGACTAACTCAATGGACAAGTGACCAGTTTGAGAAGCTAATAATATCTAATTTTGTTAAGAAATTCCCAGCATTTTATAGATCCCAAATGTTCATTTTCTTACTTGCTTGCTTACTCCATGGAGCAGAGACCTTCTTGAGAAACTAACGGGTTCTCAGCTAGTCAAGAAATTCCTCGAATTGTGTGGGACCTGAAAGTGCATTATCGCCTTTGCAAGAGCCCGTCACTTCTCCCAACCCTGAGAGAGATCAATCAGTCCTTGCCTCCCCATCCCACATCCTGATGATCCATCGTAACATTATCATCCCATCTACGCCTGATTCTTCCATTCGGTCTCTTCTCTTCCGGTTTCCCCACCAAAATTCTGCATGCATTTCCCCTCCCCTGTATGTGCCACATGCCCCATCTATCTCATTCTTCTCGATTTAATCACCCGAATGATACTTGGCGACGAGTACAAATCATTAATCTCCTCATTATGCAACTTTTTGCCTTCCTTTGTTACCTCGTCCCTATTAGGCCCATTACAATGTTCAAACAGGCCTGTCAGTTTTCTTTATACAAGGCCACATCAGTCTAGAAATTGCCCTTGATCTTATTTCTTGAACATTAGTTCAGTATTTTCCACCCTCTACACTTATGCCTTCCAAATTGTCCCTTTCAAACTGCTTTATCACCAAATTCCAGTAGGCAGCACTACTCTTCCCCAAAGTGTAACTTACCCCACCCTTCTGATCCTTTTTGATTCTTATTTACATGAATCTTAAAGAAGTTGGTTTGGGAGTGCCGACTGAATTCATGAGGCTTACGAAAGGGAATATTGTGACCATTGTGAAAATGGTAATTAATTTTCAAGCTCTAAATGTGCATATGATAGTTGAATAAAGAGAGACCAACTTGATGTCACTTGCTTTATTATTTCATTTTTTATGCTCAACATGTTTCGTATGTTAATGCATCCATCCTCAGAAGCTTGCGACTTATTTTTAAAAAATGAAATAATAAAGCAAGTGACATCAAGTTGGTCTCTCTTTATTCAGCAATCAAGATGATGCACCGTCCAATAAATAATATAAGATGCATGTAATAATTTAATGTTTGAGCGACTAGCAGCATCTCAAGAAGGAAGTCGTAGAATTTCCCTAATTCGTCATCATGAATCTTTCGTTAATTTATTCACTTAACAATAGTGTAAAAAATATTTAAAACAACACCGATGCAGATATGTTCTGAAAACTCAAAAGTATGAAAGATGAAAGCTGGAATCATACTATTTTGAATTATATTTACCTCTGCATAGGAATTATGTTTGCAGATATCCCAACTGCAGAACACTCGTCACACTGGTGTAGTGAGTGAATGTACACTGAATGTGTGTGGCCGCAGTCAAAATAAAAATTGATGAGGGTGGATAAAGGGAGTTTACACAAACCACGATGCAATGATTCTGGATGAGTTAGTCCTCAGAGTAGTTTTAATTGGAACAGCAGTGGCTTTTTGGAAGAGAATCGCATTTTATGGATGTGGAATGGTGTGTTGGACTTTTCGGAAACTGGTACATGTCACATGCATATTTATAAAGTTTTGACTACGAGCACGTAAGCCGCCCTTTCACGCCATTCAGTACAGTGTACGTGTAATGGAGATAATTTACTGTGCGTATTTTAATGGACTATCAAATCCTGACTTTTTTTTTTTACAGTCAGTTAGACAATTCTTCTCACAGGTACCGAATGATGTTACGTTAGGAAAGTCTTTTTGGATGCTAGGCGTATATGCATTAATATGTATGTATGTGTTTGTTTGTGTGCAAAACGTGATTAGCAATTTTGGTACTTTGAGTGAATGCTTTTAATTTACATGTATTTTTAGGTGCCTGATAAAACTGCTGTAGTTTTGAATTAAACATGTCATTCCTTTGTTCTCTTTCCGTCTGTAAATTTGTACTGAAAACAAGTAGACTGCAGAGATGTTTAATTCGTACGTAGTTCATTATCGTTTCACAACAGCATTCCTCTTCACGTTGTACAGAATAATGTAACCTCAGAACGTAACAGGTTGATCAGCCTTTTGTGAAAATTTGTGACACGTTATATATATATATATATATATATATATATATATGGAATATAGTGTGTACGAGTTACTTTTAATATTGACGTTTAATATTTCTACCCCAGGGGTTTCCATGCGTAAAATCCGTTTTAAAATCTAGACCTCTGTATTAAACGAATAAAATCACTCATTCATAAATTTATGAATAAAGAGTGATTCATTTGCTAACACAGTTAAATTATTGACCTTTATAACAAAGAAGTAATGTGTTCTGTCTGAAGTAGGAACTGATTTTTTTAAGTGCTTAATATGAATTTAATACTCCTTGAGATTGACGCGAGCTACTAACCTCACATGTATTATTTTCTTACATTCTTAAAGTGCTGGTTGTATGTTGAGTGGCTTCAAGAACGCAGATAATAATACAAATTGACGTACTGTCTTCCTGTTTAAATTTTTTATCTAACTTTGTGTTTTATTTGCAAAAACTTGAAAGATGTGAATGCATTTGAGAGCGGCCTTATTCATCCCTCTGTCAAATTTGTCAACAAATTTGATTAATCAGGGCATGGGACAACTGAGTACGAGTTTGCAATAGAATTATTTTGATTATTTTTGTCATATGTAACTCATATCATTCGTAAAAATAAAATTATATTTGACTTTTCAAATCACAAAAATATCCATTACAATTTTTGTCCTAACGCTTCACTAAACTGTAAATGCAATTATTTTTAAAAAAAAAGTTAAAATAATCTCTTGAGAGTTTCAGTGTGTTATCAGTCATCCAATTATTCCTAAGAATAAGAATGTGATTCTGAAAGAAATTAATACGCAAGCCTGTAACATATAATGAAGTTTGAAACAGTTTTACAGGGGCAGAAATTCTGTTCCTCTTAAGTAGCTTAAAACTAGCATATCCAGAAACGTCTGCAGGCTTGCTGAACATAGAACTCAAGAAACATCTCATTTTATTCACAGAAGAATTTAGACGAAAATGCAGAACGTGTGAATGTTTGTGAATTCACACAACGAACAGTAAAATAAATCAATGGAAGATTCGACTGAATACTAACATCTTAAGAAACCCATTGAATTCTGTCTTGTATTTCAATGACGTGTAAAGTTACTAAGTGGTCGAGCAGAATGTATCTGTCCGTTTTCATACATTTCTCTAAAAACTTAATAGTTTTATATTATTGTTATGGAAGATTTATATTAAATGCTGATGGAAATATTCCTCCTTCCTGTCACTCTCGGTAGAAATGCAATGGAAACTCTGCAGGTTGCAAATAACGTGAACAGCTCTGAAGTTACAGACACTCTGAGGGCAATGCTGGACAATGTAAAAAGAGACAGGCGTATAGATATTGAGTTTCATTTGTAATTAAGCAGTTCTTTTTCAGTAATCATCAAATCAGAAGTTACACGTATAAAAGCCTTAGTAGGTTTTAGACCTATCTTTTTCAGACCAAAGTTGACATTACTTGCAGTCATACTGAATAAAGTTCTATCAGCTTTACTTTCGTAAATTTATTACTGGAAAAGCCCATTGCAAATCTCCTCATATGTTTGTATTTACATTGCCACAAAGAACCATTTTTATCACAGAATTAAAAGAGAAAATATTTATTTCACGAATGGGAGTAACTTTTTAAATTCATACTCCTTTCTCTGTTAGAATAACAAATTTGATTCACTCTTACTTCTTTCCACGAAAGACTTCGACATTTTACACATAGAATAATATGTAAAATTGATCAGAAATTCAGTACGGAGTAGCGTGCCTACATTTTCATACGAGTAGGAGGTACACATATGTATAAACGTCTATGTCCACTGTCGTAACTGAGATTAATAGATATGTAAAACTTTTAACATTATGTTTTATGTGCTATAAATAAACGCTCATAACATTGGAGATTACAAAATATTAAAGAACTGTTTTCTTGACTCTATGTTCTTAAGAGTAGAGAAATTCTTTCCAGTCTGATTTCCGTAATTGTATCGAATATTGTAAAAAGATCTTCTGATTTCCAATAAATAATAATTTACACAGAAAAAATGCCTTTACACTTTTACACATTACGACGACATTTTTAAAATAGAAAATAATCTTCAATGTGTCTACAACGTATATTTAATTATTAATAAAATTTAAATCATATATTAGTAAAACGTATAAGCAAGAATTTCGAAACACCTTTACTTGTTTTGCAAGTTATATTTCATATTTAAATATTAAAACGTGTTATTTAGCCCAGACTGCCTTGATCCAGAATGGTTGTTTACTGTCATTCGTTATTTATAAGCCCCAAGTTTATTATTATTTACTAACAATAATGACCAGGTCTAATTTATTATTTTGCTTGAGTTTCATGGATTCTGTTGGTGCTTTATTTGTGGTACATACTTTATCTTTCTCTCTAATTTTGTTCGCTGCGACGATATATGTAATTTGTATCTTTCACTTGTTTACAAGTCTTGGTTTTTAGATATCGCTTGTAACAAAGTATGTTGCTTCACTTGACTTGGTGTAAAATACCAGCGCAAGAAATAAAGAAAGAAGCTCTCAATATTATACTGAACGATGAGATTAAGTTATTGCATACAGACAAACAGTGAGTCAGCAAACAGCTTCAAGAAGCACATAAAATGGAGCAAATCTTAGTCCTTTATAGGAAATGCTAAACAAGATTAATTAAACCAAGAAATAAAGAAATGACCACGTACTCAAAATTGAAATAAGCAAATGTTTAGAAACTTAACGTAAAGTGATATTACGGTAACCAACTGACACTAGTAACCCACGATGTTAAATTAATCACCCGCAAAATTTTATGGAAATATGGAGCTTCGTAATGAAAGTGTACAATAAAATATTCCTCCTAAAATCGACAAGAAACAACTGAAGAAAATAATTTAAAAAATTAAGCTGCAATAACTGAAGTACTTATATGTGAGCAATAAGTGTACTGACAGAATAATGATGCATATAAAAAAGCGTAGAAAGAACAAAATCACAGGAAAGAGAAAGAAGTAATTGTGAATTAAAAATGGTGAATATCATATTATATACAATTATGAAACAAATTGCACATTGCTAAACCCTTCGAAGCTAACACAGTGGTAAAAAAAATAACATTTCTTAAAAATTCAGCGGTTTGCCGAAAAATGAAGAAGGAAAAGATTATATTTATGGAAATGCAGCATTTCAAAGGAATGTAAATGTGGTTGAAAGGAATGTTTATCAGTTACACATAGAACTGTAATTAAAATAAGTTAATCTCCGAACTTCGATACAAAAATTTTAGTAAGATCACATAAAAACGGATTACGTTATTTGCATTATGACCCCTTAACTGTAGTTCGATTCTGGGATTTTCCTAGAAATTGGTGAGATGAATTGCTGAGGAATCGGAATAACTTGGTTCGAAAATGTATGAAATCACAGAATTATTATACAGATGGCTAAAATAAAATATTACACTTAATTATGCTCCCAGTGTTAATGATAAAATATATCGAATAATGCGCAACGGAAATTAAAAAATTTAAATCGTGAAATATTGCAGACACCTCCAATTTGTACATTTATAACATTTGTAACGAGGTACACAACACCTCACAAAACAAGTACCATAGCCCGTCAAAGCACAACTTTCGTCTAGCAATTATAAACAGCAGCTACATATTTCGGCTACAAAGTCCCCATCATCAGGTTGCACGTATATATCAGAAGGATAAAAAGGAAATTACATAAGTGTATTTTACTCAGAGTAACAAATTATTATTAGAAGAGAATTCAGTTTACAATTAAAGATTCTCAACTCTTGGAAGAGCAAGAAAAAACCTTAAAGTTCGTATCAGCAACAAACGTCCTCCGACAGTCCAGTCGTTCTTACAAATGTCGTTACTAGGCACCTGCTACAAAGTCACATACTCATTGCTCCACAGCGGAGGCATACAGGGAAGATACGACGATACCCACCTTAGGAATTACGGTCATATTAGGTGATTTTACCCTAATGCTAAGTGCAGTGTCAATAGTGTCAACGTAAAAAGTAGTTTTGTGTTTTTTCACCGTGAATTTTAATATAATTATGCAACATAAAACAACTAAATGCACATTTTTAAAATCAATGTTTAATTTTTAATTTTTTGGGAGTATTAAACACACTTTGCTACCTGTTAGACTGCCTATACTGATGCCTGTAAAGCTTACTGCATCTTAACTGTACATACAGCCGTTTTCCTGAAGTTGAACCATCCACTTCGAAACATGTATAAGACATTAAAAAATTAAAAATTAAAATATTACATTAAGAGTTGAACATTTCGTTGTTTTATGCTGCGTAACTGTATAATAAAAAGTAATAATAAATGGCACATAGAAATCATAAACATGTCATGAAGACAACTACTGTGTGCCTAGTCAGAAATTTTAAGTGGCATATTTTTATTCTTGGTGTTAAATAATAATTTGAAAATAAGTGCGTGTGTGTCAAAAATATTTTATTTTCATTTACAATTAATTCCCCCCAAAATTGGCAAGATTTCTGCGTAGATATGTTATAAAAATATTGAAGATGGTTCAATTTGACACCCGCATGTCTGATTTATGTACAGGTTTAATAAAATTTCATATTTGGTGTACGTAAATTGTGCCTCCTTCCACTAGAAGAGCACTGAAAGTGTAATTACAAAATTGTTACATTTAAAAATCCTGCGCCACTATAAGCTTATATACATTCTGACTATCAGCTACTCAAGTGTCCTAATAGAGGATAGGAAATTGTATGCGTTATAGGCAAATTGCATTACGTAGAGAATTTGTGCTAGCCAGTACGTTTAGTTTCTCTAAGAGGAACTGGATCCTTCATTCATTGCCTTCGACCCAATGTAAAACGTTTCCATTTCGTTCTCTTTCTTTTTAACTTTCTGTGTTCTCTTTTATTTCTGCTAGTTGTCAGGAGTCTGAGAGACGGCA
>Ga0123354_10009483_pt1 | contig 14911 bp, 9 predicted proteins | sample TergutLab28metaG_2_FD_97872 | JGI IMG/M metagenome (GOLD analysis project Ga0123354, IMG submission 97872) | Labiotermes labralis P4 segment gut microbial communities from Petit-Saut dam, French Guiana - Lab288 P4 | ecosystem: Host-associated > Arthropoda: Insects > Digestive system > Gut ...
AAACACGCCCTCAACTACAAACCTCGAGGAAGAAGAGATCGTGGACGCCCCAGGAAACGATGGCAATGCGTCGATGCCGGAACAGTTCAAACGACCTAATCCATGGAGGAAGATGATGATGATGACATCAGAAGAAAAAACTACTGTTTCTCTTTACTGAATTGACTAATTTGTTGTAACAAACGAGTCAGAGTGCGTTTACTGCTGGGTGCGACCTGAATATTTAAATATAATCATATATATTATTAAGGTAACCTTTGTTTGCCACATCATGATCTGCTGCACTACAGAATGGATCTCTTCAAGGTAGACTTTTTAAGACACCTTATGATTCAGCATTTATGGTAACCTCCTTTGTTTCTTTTAATTACTTCTAAAAAAATTGTTTTAACAAAAAAAGGATGCAGTCAATAACAGACAATGCTATTTCCACCAGTGGCCCAGGGAGATAAATGAAATATATTAGATTTCCTTGGCCTCCGTTGGTGGCAGAATATGAACGTAACAGCCTTTCACGAACACTGCTTATAGGTAGTAATCTGTGGCCGCATAGCAGCGGAAGCTTCTGGCTATAGGAAAAGTACCTTTATACTCAGGATGCAGTTCTGTCCATCAGATCCCGTCATTCCCTTCAGACTGTGTAGAAGACGATTTCCGATCAAACTGCGTTTGCTATGACAGTCAGTAAGACTAAAGACAGGCGTTTAAACGTGCTGGAAAATATCGACTACCGCCAGCCTTTTGTCCCCGTGGGCCGTTCTGTGGCATTTTCCTTAGGCTGTTCATGTGACGTGACTATTGCAGTTATTGACGGGCAGTGACAACGTGTAGAAAGCAACTGATTGATAATGTCAAATATTCTATGTGGAAAAGTATTTTAAAATTGAAAATATATTAATAAATCTCAGTTGATTAAATATTTTATTATTTCTACTTACGGTTTTTTTTTACACGGGTACAACTGGTTCAAGTTAACCTTGGTTTCAAACTTGTTAATTTGTTTAATTTTGGTAAACACATCGTGTTTCCAAAGTCGTAGGCTGTTATTTAAAATTTTGTTTTTCCGCTAATGAACCTTGCATTTTACGTAAATTGTTATATTACTGTCATAAAACATAGAAATATATACGTCCAATTCCATTGTATTCTGTTGGAATATGTAGCACTGAGGCGGATGTTGTCGTCATTTCACGCCATATTGCACCCTTCTGTCATTGTCGCCGAGGTATGCGACAGGGCTACCCAACCGTATATCAACGACAAACTCGGTTTCTCAGAGCATTTCAAAACTTTATTTTCAGAGTTTTTGTTTAAATATTATCTTTTTAAGTTGTGAAATTACTAAGGCTACCACAAGGAATACACACACCTGATTACGGACTGGCTGTGTGTTCTTGCTGGATCTTGAGGAAGAAAGGAAATATCAGAATGGATGTGTATGTTTTGGTGGGTGGTAAAAACGAAGGGGAATTTAGACTGGTTGTTTGTGTTTTTCTTGCTGGAACATAAGGAAGAAGCGAACTTTAGACTTGCTGTGTGTGTGTGTGTGTGTGTGTGTTCTTGTTGGGTTGTAAGGAAGTGGGGAAATATTAGACTGGCTGTGTATGTTATGGTGGATTGTAAGGAAGAAGGGGAGTCATATGTTTATTGGAGCGTGCATCATCTTGATAATTGAATAAAGAGATACCAACTTGATGTCACTTGCTTTATTATTTCATTATTTAAGGCTCAACATGTTTCGGTTGTTAACACATCCATCCTCAGGAGCTTGCGACTTTTTGTTGAGTTATTTCATGGGTTGTATTGCTCTGGTACGATGTGTGTTGGTGTTAACTTTGTGCTTTGGTTGAGGTGGTGTGGTATCCGGATGCAGGATGAAGCACTGCTTCAGCCTGCATAGCGGGAAACACAAAGTAAGCACTGTTTTTGTGAATTAATACGCATTATTTAGTACATATTTTATGTTAATAAAAATGCACCACAAATTATTGTAACATTTTATATCGTATATTTAATTTTATCATAAACTTAGAGTTAAATTATTTGTTTGTGATTGTTATTTTCATTTTATAAAATTCTCTGCTGGAAACTGGCTAACGTGTTACAAGGTTTACTGAGACAGGTCTGTGATAGAAACAGTTTTAACTTCACGTGTCTGTCCTGTTCATTTTGACTCTTATCACCGTCGTCATGAGACTGTGAAAAGAATTGTGATTGGTTAAATGAAAATATTGCGTGTATGGCTTCTAAGTCCATGTATTGTTTCACACTCTAAGGTTTCAGAAGACTCTCCTTAATTTTCCCGATAAAAATGAAGCGGTAAGTTCGTTCCCCAACGCCGGAATCGTCTGATGGTCATTCACGGTCTGCCACTTCAGGTGGATTGGCACCCGAGTGCAGATTCTGAGTAAAATATTTCGGTCCAAATGAAGGAAGAGACTTAAATAAGAGAGAGAGAGAGAGAGAGAGAGAGAGAGGAATATCTTATAAATCATCGTGCCTGCGCCAAGTGTTAAAGTTTATGTTGGGTGTACACTGAGGTCACAAGACAAGACTGGACAATTCTGACTGAAAAGACAGACGTCAGCCTCGGCGCAAAACCACCAATACCAGGAGACCAGCCAGGTGTCGCATTTGTGCCACCACAGATTTATATTGGACAGTACAAACTGTAACTGTCCTGTGATGTAGAGTCACGACAAAGAAACAGACGTCTTTGAGTTCATTTTCTAAGTCAAATATCCAGAAGTCTGTATTTTCTCACAGTTGTACCCGGATTGTTTCAAGATGAGGATACATTTAGAGTACTTTTTTCTGAGAACTGGACTTGAAACGGTCAAGAAATATTAGTGTGGGGCTACTGAGTAAATTCAGGAAAGAAATAGAGTTTACTGTCGGGCCACTGGTGTCGAGAAGAATCTGACTTAAGTATAATGTGCGATCTCTTCTAGGATGTTTCTAAAACATGTCCAAGATCTTCGGTATTAGGTCCCACATACCAAAAGGATGAAAACATAAGACGTGCATATGGGTCTGCAAGTGCTCCTTTCCGAGTTAGAGCACTTTCCGTAAGATGTCTAGGCAAATACACCATAAGGGCAGAAAGCCAACGGTATATTAATGCACATGTAGTGGCGTATGATCCTATAGGGTGCCAACGCGCTGGTTCATGTCGACTGCATTCGGACGGTGTTTTCTCTTATTCGTTGTTAGTGCGCACAAAGCGGTGCAATAGAGTGCAACAGGGCTGCGGATTCAGGCGTGGTGTGTTTACTGACACGGAGTTAGCGGAGATACACTTCATTTTCGGGCCGACTGAAGTGCTGTGAATTCTCCAACACTAGCCCATGACCAAGCTCACTGCCGAAACCGACCACGCTTTTGTTCGGTTGCTTTTTTGCCGATAGTGGCACATGACCTGACATGCTCCAGACAAAGCCAGAGAGGACTTAATCATGTCTGATGCTGACGTGTTCAATTGGGTTCCCGAGATTTGGGTCTGTTAACGGAGCTCCCAACAGACTTAACTTGGTCTTGTCGTGCCTGGTTCGACGTGTCCGCATCCCAAATTTTGTCGCGATCATTCTCCACATTTGCGAGAAGATTCATGGCAGTGTAATTACTATGTGTCTAGAATGTAGAGCAGGGGTTATTTAAATTGCCCTTAGATGTATTTATACAGTATTCTGCCACAAACAGCACAATTATGCTTCCAAGGTAACACGTTTCGGTCTGTTTACGGTTCATCGTCAGACTTGTGGCTATCTGAGCACAAAGGGGATGCGTTATCTGAAGATCAAAATTGTCCGTTGAGACCTAAATTAAAATTTGGAGTTAGTTTAGTTGTGAATGAGTGGTGTAATTACCTTAAATACTAGATATTTTTGCAAATTAAGTATCATTTTATTAAAATGTAACCGATGGTTAGGAAATTATTTACTTGTAACAAATAATAATATTAAAATGTGGTTAATAGTTAGTTTAGTAGTAAGGCGTAAATATTTTCACAGAGACACAAATGATAGAAGGTCAAAAAATTGAAAAGTTATCTCTATATTATCGTGAACCTTGACCTTACACTACGTGTGAATTTCTTCATACCTTCTTCTTGCATTTGAAAAACTGCATCTTATGTTATTGTCTGATTTCAGCCGGTCTTTAAGCTTAATTGTTAAGTGGGGGCGTGATAATAATCCTGTTCCACGTAAGTAGGCTTATTATGCAGTTGAAAATTTCCGTTCATTAATACGGTCAATTTAGGGTTATGATTCTTTAAGGATGTTATTTAACGACGCTGCCAGTTGCTGATATATAGCGTCATTAATAGTGAAATGAATAGGTATAGAGGATTGGTGGAGTGATACTGATAGGCAAAAACTGAAGTACTTGGGGAAAAGACTGTCTCAGTGCCACTTTTCCTACCAATATCCTAAACGGACTGTCTTGTGTTGGGACCAGGAACACCGTGTTAACAGGACCATGACAGGGTCGTCATTGTTCTGTACAACGTCATGTAATTATAGAGTGTGTATTTAAGTGTATTTTGAAACGTGTATTAACACTTTAAGGATGAAAAGTAACCGGAGTTTCACATAAAAATTCTGTTCATACCGCGCAGTAAACACTCTCCTCTTCGGTTATACATCCAACTGTATTATCGCTGTTTGTACTGAGATAAACAAACCAAGACAAGAAATGTACATATAACGTATCAGTGATGCGCATTCGCGAAACTGTTTTGGCTTTGGAACAGCAATAACTATTACATGTACTGAGTTTGTGTTTTTAGCCTTAGTTATCTAGCATGCAAATCGGACGCGCCGTGTTACATTGTCATTTTTGGCCTTTCCGACTCTATAGCATTTTCCCACACTATGTCATAATTTTCAGAAAAATGTCACTGAAATATAAAATTTGTGTTTTGATTTCTTCTACAACATTTGACTGAAAGATTTGTCATCATGGGAAGAACTGAGTCAAATATTATCATAGGTGTACTGAGGTCTTCATACAAAGTGCCCATTATTCTTGTCAGCTTTTAACAAAATTAGATTTTTTTTTCGGCAGATTTTCGAAAAATTCTCTAATATCAAATTTCATGAAATTCCGTCCAGTGGGAACCGAGTTGTTCCATGCGGACGGATAGACAGGCCGACAGACAGTACAAACTAATAGTCGCTTTCGAAATTTTTTGAAAGCACCTGAAAATGTAGGTGGAACGTAGGAGTATGTACTGCGGATGTTAAACCTGGTGATAGATATGGTGACCAGTGGGCTTGAAAGCGTTAAACAACAAGGCAGCCAAGAAGAATATTTTGTTGTGATGGCGGTAATTTTTAAGGTATTACAACGTAACACACGCATTTTGTCACTAACATGACCGCAGATGCGTTTGAGATGTCACAACCTCCAGTACCTCTATTTTTCCTTCTTAAGACAACTCGTCGACGTTTCGGTTCTCTGAGTCCCTGTTTGGACTTTGAAGGCCGACATATTCCACACCAGCTTTTGCAATCCTACACACGTAGACGTTGTTAAAACGCTTTGCATTAGTAGACAATTTCTATAAGGCGGTTTACAAACCTTTTCATTTCGTCAGGAGAGAGTCGATGCATGGCTTCGTCGCTTACGCCATGCATAAAAACCCTGAGAAGCAAGGACATTTCCAAGCTGCGAAATTGTGTAGTATAAAATTTCGGACTGCTAGCTAATTGGAGAACCTGACGCTACTTGCTATAATCTGAGCTGGCGAATCAAGCAGCGAAATCAAATTACTTTCTCTGCCCTTGACTGCAGGCCACCTGACGTCAGCACAGCTTAATTATTGGTCGGTAGTACTGGTACTTTATACCGGCCCAAGACAGGAGTTCAACGATGACCAAAAGACAAAGACGTAGGAAAGAAATGAAGTAAGATAAAATAAGTTTTTTTGTTGTAATCCCAGACTTTTTCCAGCCACAGAACTGTAACTGCTACTATTCGTTTCTTGTAAATTTCCACCAGCAATGGAATTTTTAGACGAAAGGAAAGAGAGGCAGGTAAAAGGTAAATGTGAATTTCACCCTAGAACAGGCCATGAAGGCCCAGCGGGGGAGTACAGGTATAACTGTACTCGTTCTTTAATCTCTGCGTTAGATGTGATGGGTAAAGACAGACATGGAGAGAAAAGAATATAAACTAGTCTTTTCTTTTCTGAATTTAAATATTTTCTGCTGGGGCAGGGTTTTAATTCTTGGCAACCCTTAATAATTTGCACGTGCGAATTAGTATGCTCTGCAATATACGAGTTAATTTGTAAAGCCTGGGCACGAAATTTATCGATGCCAGTGTTCAGATCCGAGTGCACATGCCTCACAATTTACTACAGCTTGTTACCTTGAGCCTCTGTTAGGTCTCTCAGCTGGGCTGTGCTCGCTGTATATACAGAGTATTCCGCACAAAGCGTGCCAGACTTACAGAAGCTTTGTGTGAAGCATTTTGAGTAAAAAATGCTAGAACGATATATCGCCGCTCTATAATGCACACACAATGAAGCACGTAGATATTAGATTATATCCTTGATTATTTTGCCCTTATTGAATCAAGTTACTAACAGGATAATGTGAAGGGCAGAGTTGGTGGAGGGAGTTGTTAAAGAATGGTTAGGTTTAAGATCGCAGTTGCCTAGACTGTGCCTCTGTAAACGGGTAGGGATTACAGGCGTTAAGGAGGAGCTCTTGGTGTATTGCTGCTAGACCACGCGGCGTTACATCCCACAAGACACGGCGGCGAGGATCTGTCTTAAGGCACGTTGGCTTATTTTCACCACAAAAAAAAGGGGATTTGTTGTGCCTTTCAGCGCAGTGTTTACAATGTTTCATCTACTCACCACTGGCATAAGTAAGCCTCTCACAGCTGTAGGTTCTAAAGCGGTCCCACACAACACAAGTTTTTATCAGATTATTCATGGCTACATATTCCGGCTCTAAGGGCTATCCATCATCAGGCATTTATAAATGTTGATACGGGAAACATTATATACTGCATAAGAAGGAGACCTCCCATTTTACGTTAAAAATATATTATAAATACATGAAGCCGTTTAAATGTATATGATATATACATTAGATATTTATATATACGCAGACATTCCACGGATGACCGTCATTCGTGTTTAACATATATTTAAACGGTTTTATACATTTATAATGCATTTTTAATGTTAAAGGGGAGATATTCTTCTCATGCATGAAGTTTTCCTATATGAACCTTGATTATGGCCGCAGTTAGATCCGAAACAAGTAGCCGTGAATAAACTGATAAAGCTAGTGTTGAGTGTATCCGATTTAATACACATACTTGTAATTTGTTAGTACCATCTTATAGTTGTAAGTAGGCGTTTTTGGCCCAACAGCCCCCAGTGGGCCAGAGACTACTTATTCACGACGTTTCTAGATCACATAGAACGACGCACCACAGTCGGTAGAACTCTTGTGGTCGAGTGATCAGTTCGTCGCAGAGACCTCTACCTGAAAACACCCAACACTCACAACAGACAGACATCCATGCCCCCTTTTCGATTCAAACCTCGCAATCTCAGAAGGCGAGCGGCCGCAGACCGACACCTTAGACCGCACGGCCACTGGGTTCAGCATAAGTAGGGCTAATTTTCCGAAATATTTTTCTAGCTAATGTTTGCTGTTTTGTACTGGGTAAAAAAAATTCTAGTAAAGGTAATGTATTTGGGCATTAATTACTTTTACGACAAGAGTGCGAATTTTCGGACGCTGTCTCTGGCTTCAGCCACAAACATACGCAAACGCACATTTATGCATATATTTGGGAATGGGAAAATTTTTCCTCCTGTGGAATTCATCGTATGAATGTAATATTTATCTGGTAGCATTTTAGCCTGTCAGACATGTCCCTTACCAACTTACTTACTTACTTAATTACTTACTTACTTACTTACTCCATGGTGCAGAGTCCTTCTTGAAAAGCTAACTGGTTTGCAGCTAGTCAAGAAATTCCCCGCATTTCACGGAACCCGAAGGTTCATTATCGCACTCACAAGCGTCCTCCACCTATCTCTATCCTGGGCCAGCCCAATCCAGTCCATATACCCACCTCCTGGAGATCCATCCTAATATTATCAACCCATCTACGCCTAGGTCTGCCAAGTGGTCTCTTTCCCTCCGGTTTCCCCACCAAGACCCTATACGCCCCCCTCTCCTCACCCATACGCGCCACATGCCCAGCCCATCTCATTCTTCTCGTTTTTATCACCCGCACAATATTGGGTGAGGAGTACAAATCATTTAGCTACTCGCTATGCAATTCCCTCCATTCCCCCGTTACCTTGTCCCTCCTAGGTCCAAATATTCCCCTCAACACGTGTCCTTTGTGCAAAGAAACTTATAAAAAGCGCAATGGGAGAAATCAAGGTATATTCATAATTCATTTTCATGTAAAGTGAGTTATGAAGGGTGAATGTACAGGCAGATTAGGAATTTCTACCAAGAAAGGAAAAAAATCATAAGCATAGAGGATGTGACATTTTATTAAAATAACTATAAGTAATTATGCTCTAAATTGTCTAATTTGCTGTGTTGCTTGAAGTAGGAATTAGAGTCTTTGAAGCGAGTTCCGTTGCTTAATGGGGATTACACACACACACACACACACTGCTTTCCTTATATTTTATTAACGTCATTCACTGATCTAATTGATTTTGACTTTATTTCAATGGTAAAATTTTCAGTAACAATTGATATTCGGAACAATATTGCTCTCTTTGCGAAATCCTAAGGATATTATAACTAAGCCTGTAATTGATGCAACATGTTCACATCTGCATTAAAAGGCTGTTGTGCCCCTAGGATAAATATGGATATGGTTGAATGGATGAATCCAAGTGCGAAGGGTCGAGAAAGACATGCAGTTTAAGATGCTAACTTCATTATTTCGCCAAAGAGATTTATTTCTGATTCTGATTATGAAAAATACAATATTCACATACGATGCCAAATTTATTAACTTCTTGTTTTAAATTTATTATAGTTTAAGACAATTTAATTCTGCCTCAGCACTTCTATATTTCATTGTATACATGATGTTTGGTTTCAAGGTCTTACGCATACAGCGCACTGTCTTAAACGAGTTCTTCATGAAGCTGAAAGCTTAAAGAATGAGAACGTTCATGCGAAACTGAAGTATTAAGCGCGAGAGATGACAACATTTAATATTAATGTACTCCAGTGGTGTTTTTGTACAGGCTCTTCCTTCGATTAGTTGTTGAAAACATCTTCAGAATTCATGATTATTCTAGTACCTGGTTTTTGATGGCACAGCATAAATCTGAAGTGTGTGGTGCGATGCGAAGTAATGAATTATTGATTACGAATGTCATTGTGTTTTCATGACAAAGTGTTGGTATATTTTGTTTATTATTTTTTTCTACGATACACTCAGTAACTTTTTAGTACAGCATTGCTTACCAACGGCATGTTTTTGAGGCACGATTTATCAGTCGTGTCCAATTTCGAAACCTCAGTATTTTTTCTTACGGTTATCAATTTTAAATTTTTATGGAAAAGGGAATAATATGTGACTTAAACGAAATTAGAAGCATGTTTGTTTTCCTTGTAGCTTGCCAGGCATTGTGTTTATAAGCAACTATCTTCCGCGGTTAGTCATAAAGTGGCTTACGGTATTTTGCCCACACTGGAGACAGTGTTATAGAAACAAATACTTGCTTCCGTATAGCCGAGGAATAAGAGATACAAGAATGCATAATTGCAGGCAGTGATACAAAATGTCCGAATTTCGATTTCATGATTCCCTCGAAAAGACCTTAATTGAGTCAAGTAAATACTTCATTTTGCAAGATAATGTGTTTTTATTTTCCAGTAGAATTTTTTGTTTCTAGAATTTGTCTTTGTTCTCTTAAGTTAAATTGGTTTAGACTTATTACTTTATTTTTGTTTTTACATTACCTAGGGTTATGTCTGTTGTTATATGTCTCTAGTATTCATCTTAATATATTAAATTATATATTTTATATAACATGTTATCAGTAGATTTTATCTCAGTATTTAACCAACTTGATGCACAAATTTCTTCATAATAAGTTTTATTTCATGCCTCTAAATGTTTAGAGCACATGTGCTCGAAACATGTAGAGGCATGAAATAAAACTTATTGTGAAGAAATTTGTGCACCAATTTGGTTAAATACTGAGATAAATATACTGAGATGCATGGTCAACAAAACGTCAAAAAATGTTATCACTAGGTCTATTTATATTTCACAGAATTTCATCTTCTCCCATCTTCACCAAATTTTCCATTTTACTTTTGCATTTTACATTTCATTTTATTAAAAAAACTTACCAAAATGTTATAATTCTAATGACGTGGTGTTTTTCTTTAATTTTCTGTACGCTGTTTCTTCTTTTATTTGTAGCTGGTTTTTGTTGAAAAATTGTTCTCGTCATGTTTTCGTCTCTATGCATTTCTAAATTATGTATGATTCATTCTCTTCCTCTTCACGTAAAAGACATGTTCCTCCTTTCATCCTTTGCCTCAGAACTTCCAGTTTTCAAATTCCTGCTCTGTACCATGAGGTTGCATTTATCTCATTTAACTTACAACAAGATATATATAATTACAGTCTACACACTTGCTTCATAGCCCAAAATGCACTTAAAACGTATTTTTTTATTCTGTTTTAGCTGACTCTCTATATAGTTGTGTCGGTTTACAAACTTTTTGATATGCTAGCCTTGTACGCCAATACTGTCCATTTTGTCAGCTATATCTCAGCCACGTTTTGTATACTTACTTCCTTCAACTACCTGCACCAGCTGCCCTTTTCATATTTCCTGTTTGCAAGTCATAATGAAGTTTCAACAATTCTTCTTGTTACATCCGTCAAATCCTAAGTCAGAATGTTGCTATTTTACAAAACATCTCCCCTCTTCTGCTATCCGTACTCTGCTGCGCCTTCGCTGTAATTATTGTTAACCTAAGCACCTTCTTGCAAAATGCCCCCTACTTATTGTGCATAAGCTCCCATCCCCGTTAATCCCTCATACTTCTATCCCCTAAATCATTCTTGACTCACAGGCCATTTCATATGTATGTTTTCTAGTTTTCCTCTACTCATATTTGGTGTCATTAAATATTTGTCAATCTTTTCAATATTTTTATACCTATTGCTTTTGCCTTTTCTCTATGCGTCTTCCATTCACCTGTTCCTTTTAGCCTCAGATGTGTGACTTCATTTACCACCTCAAAGTTTTGTCTGTTCAAATAACAACATTACCTATTTTTTTATCATCCTTCTATTTTTAAACACCATAGATTTAGTTTTATCAAAATTACACATTCATTTCCCTCTATTACAAAATTTTACCATTGTGATCCATTCTTCTTTGTAAGCCATTTTCTCTGAAGGGTCCAATTGTCAAATCGTCTATAAACGATAATCCAGGAATTGTCTGATTACCTACTGTTGGTGCACGTGTACTCCTCACTAATCAATGTTGTCTTGTGTTTGTTATTTTAGAAGAAAGTGCCTTTGGTATAAAATGCTATTGAAGGTAACGAAACATTTGAACATTTCTTTTTTCTGGTGTATAGTGTATTGTCAGTTAGTAAATAGGTACCAGAGTTTTAGAAGAGAATGTACCTCTGTTTTCGATTATCCTGAATTATTATTCGAACTGCGGTGCATTTTTGTTTTCGTTGATTTGGAGGGGGGGGGATGTAAGACACACGATTTTTGCAAATCAGCACTGCATAGACGAATCTGTACCTATACCGGCGAAACGGACGTCCGTCCTGATATGGGAACATGGGGCAAGAATATGTGGAGAGCAGAACTCCGAGAAAGAGATCGTACATGGGAGGGAAGAGGTAGCTGCAGACTGAAGGGAATTGTGTAATGACGTGCGCCAGTGACTAGTAGAACTCACCAAACGTTATTCGGGTGGTGAAACGAAGAAGAATTATATGGCCGGGGCATATGGAACAAATGGGTGAGAGCAGAGACGCAAACAGGGTTTTGGCGAGAAAACATAAAGAAAAGAATCTATTGGGCTGACCTAGACGTAGATAGAAGAGCAGTATTAAAATTGATCCCTAAGAATTAGATTGGGAGAGTGTGGACTAGATTGATCTGGTTCAAGGTAAGGGGGATATGGCGGGCTGTGAACATGTCATGGAACTTTAGGCTTCCATAAAAAGTGAGGAATATTGCAATAGCTAAGGAACTGTTAGTTTCTAAAGAAGGACTGTGCTCCATGGAGCTACGAGTAGCACTAAGGCCGTACATCACCGGTCACTACATTGTTTTGTTACCACACCATATAAGCTCACTACGGAAAGGCCGTGTCTATTTTTGTTCACGTAAATCACATGATTGATTTGCTTCTCCGTCCCAACAACCACTTTCCAGCAAGTCAATAATGTAGCAGAAAGGACCGCCCGTACTTTACAGTGAAAGGAAGAACTGTTTTATTCATTCAGGTGAGTAAATGGCCTCCGTCATACACCACACTATCTGAATGAACTACACTCTGCCCCACCAACATTATTCTTGTCAATATTCAGATATCACGTGTAATTTAAAAGCGAAAATTTCATTCGTGTGCCACATGCATGAGGCGCTGCTGCATTAATGAATCAAACGTGAAACTAAAGTGGCCTTCTGCACAACGTTAGGAGTTTGAGGGCGTGCAGGTATACCTCCACTCTTTCTTAACCTCGGCTCTGGTTGGAGTGAGTGGCCAATGGCACAATTGTGCCTCTCGACACATTGAATAGTCGGCTTTGTGGATCCCAGATCTGTTTGTCCGGGACGCTTCGGTGAAGGCATAAATCTCCTCTCTGTACCGGAAACTGAACCGCGAGCACTCTGTAGTCAGTCTCGTAGCCTACGCTGTTTCAGCTCCAGTTGATTTCTTCAGAGATGTTCAAATGATGAATGAATGCCAGTAGTTTTACAAGTGTAAGTGACTAACGGCTTAACTGATGCACCAAGTAACTCGAAATGAGAGGGGTTTTCTTCTGATAGTCATTGTGTCACTGAGTAATTTCCCGCAACTTGATTGGAAACCGAAGTTCCACCACCGCATCTCAGTGAGTCTGGATATTCGAAGACCTGAGTACACATTCATACAATGCTTCATGGGGGTTTTTAGCCGTCTTCCGTGTTTTCCAGCTGGAGCACCACACCCTGTTGTCTGTCCACTAGTTCTTATTGAAAATGTGCGTTATTACTAATGATAATGTTGACGACAATATTAATAGTAATAATATAATATGAGCAATTGAAAACACCCTAAAAAATAAGATCAAAGACTACGTACACAACATGTTATGCTGCCATGAATCGGTCTTACAGAAAAAGGAGAGGCAATCCTTTACAATAGTGTTGTCAAAAATTTTTGTCTCTGGAAACTTTTTCGGACTGACATATTTCAGGGCACTCCACCCTTGCTTTTGAGTTGGCAATATAGGCAAAGTAAAACAAAAAAAAGGGGGAGGGGGAAGTAGAACTAGGCTCTTTTTTTGGTACTTTTTAGTCAAGAAAACTTCAAATATTTCTTCAAAGTCCGTTTAATCACTCACTAAGCAGTCTAAATTATTGTGTGTTAATTTCTGAGTGTGAAGGATGAGGCTGTATTGATGAACACATGAATAAGAAACCTGATATAATGCGAGGCAGTTGTAATCTGAACGTTATCTCAGCGTCTAGCTTATCTCTGTATTTAGATTTGTCATATTGTATCGCGCAAATCCAGATTCACACAGGTGTGTGGTTGGGAACTGTAGCAGTTTTCTGGTATTTTGAAGTTATGCCCCTACTTCTTTCCAACGTATTTTCTGTCAAAATGTAATACACTTCTTTTTCAGTATTCACAGTTTCATATTATTACAGAATAAGTATATAAAATAATTACGACGATATAAAAATGCCCAAGTTTTGTGAAACGTTCTTTTGAACCCTTTGCTTATTTTCAAGGAACCCACTTTGAAAATGCTGCTGTACAGAGTACGGAACGATTAAATAGCTACTGATTGATCGCAAGGGTTTCGTATGTCAGGAATATTAACGCCTCGCTAGATATATTAGTTAGATACACAATGTTCCCCGCGCTTCGCTAGATATTTTAATTAGACACATAATTTCCCCCGCGCTGGACGCGAACATTTTAATTGGCAGATTTTGCTTCCCGTGACTTTGTAACAGTTATTAGAATCAGTTATATATGGAGGTTTTGAGTCTCTCAGTGTGGGATTGTTGCAAGGAGAGAGACTTGTCGAAGGAATTACATAAGAGGTTAGCGTCTGAATGCCATATGTGTTTAGTCGCTAAATAGAAAGTTTTGAACTGCGCGGTTTAACGCGTATTTTAAGTGTTTAAGAATTGAAAGGATATTTTATTTCGCAATCAGAATGTGTCGCAAAGAGAAGCTTACAAACAAAATGATTCACCTAATAAAATAAACGATTGGGACGTGGCGTATTGTTTGTACTCAGTGATGATGTGTGTAATAAACTGGGCCTACAAAGCGTGATTTCAGACTTCCTCCGCGAAGTAGACGAAAACTGCGCTTCGCTGGACTGTTACGCTGCGAGTATTCTTAGCTCCTTACCGACGCGTCGGGACGGTCTATCGGTCGGGTATTCAAGGGCCAAGAATGGAAGATGAACTGATAGGATATCCCGAAACGTCGGTAAGGAATTACCACTACTTGCTGCGTAATAGTCCAGAAGAGGACAGTTCTCTTCTTAGGTCTACAAAGATTTGAGTATGTATGTATGTATGTATGTATGTATGTATGTATGCATGTATGCATGTTTTTATGTATGTCGGTATGAATGTATGTATGTATGTATCTATGTCGGTATGAATGTTTGTATGT
>Ga0123354_10009487_pt1 | contig 14909 bp, 10 predicted proteins | sample TergutLab28metaG_2_FD_97872 | JGI IMG/M metagenome (GOLD analysis project Ga0123354, IMG submission 97872) | Labiotermes labralis P4 segment gut microbial communities from Petit-Saut dam, French Guiana - Lab288 P4 | ecosystem: Host-associated > Arthropoda: Insects > Digestive system > Gut ...
GAGTATATACCATGTTTAAAATATTCAGTATCTATATTTGTTGAATAAATATATAAAATGCAACTTTAGAGGTTAGCGGTGCGGTACGACCACTATAGTTGACATTAGGCGTCAAAAGGTTAACAATGAGGCGCGCCCGTGCAACCATTGTTGCTGTGGAAAAGCAATGAGCATCACACAACCTGAGTGTGTGTTTGTAGCCTTAGTTATCCAGCACGCAATGCGCATGTGCCAGATTGTCAGCTGTGGCCTGCCCCGCTCTACAATATTTTTCCACGTTATTTCATAAACAGCATGATTTTCGACAAAAAAAGTTATGGAACACGAAATGTGTGTTTTGCGTTTCTCTACAACTTTTATCTGAAACATTTCTCATTCTATAAAAAAAAAATTAGCGAGATACGATGTGAAATGTATAGTGGCCTTCACGTAAAGTACACTTTATTCTTGTCCGATTTTAATGAAACTTGAACTTTCTCGACAGATTTTCGAAAAGTCTTCAAATATCAAATTTCATGAAAATCCGTCCAGTGGGAGTCGAGCTGTTCCATGCGGACGGACAGACACGACGAAGCTAATAGTCGCTTTTTGCACTTTTGCGAACGCGCCTAAAAATGACACTCCTTTTGAGTAATGTTCAGTTTGGTACATAACGTGGCCTGGGATAGTACGGTGTTCTCTCAGCGTCTGAGCATGCCTGCTTTATCATATAGAATGCTTGCACACGCCAAGACAGCGACCGTGATAGGGACCCACTATAACAGGGACACTCTGTATATCTCATCACCAAATTACGTACGCAGCGCCAATTTTTCTAACGTCTTAACCATCATACCCAAATATAAAGAAAATTTTCACACTGCCCCCAAGTTATCTTATAGTGAATATAAATTTCTCTAACAATAGGCACCTATTTTCCGCCTCCTAAGACATATTTTTTCTCCTGAAAAACAGCCCCCAAAAATTATACTGCAGCTTAACACCGAATACAAGGCATTAAATCCTCAGAAATATCTTGCTAATTTTGGGGCGTGCTATATCAATTGTAGCATCTTTTGAGGTGGGAAAACATGCTTTATACGTTCCCTGCGTTAATACGCATTCATGATCCTAATTTAAAGGTCGTTATTGTCCATCTTACGTCACAGTTTCGTGCGTCCGCCGAAGCTGGAGAGGTTTTCAGTGGAACAAGTTTCATTCCAAATTTCGTGAAAACTGGTTAACTGGTTGTAAAGTTTGAAAGACACACACACAAGCAAACACACACAGAAACCAGTGTAATATGAAAAGTTTAACGTACCGTAATAACAAAATGAGACTTGGAAGAAATACTATAATAGTTAATGGACAGATATAGTAAAAGTTGGTCAAGATTACAATACATGTAGCTCGTTAGTGAACGATCAGGTACACTGGTATAGAGAATGAATGGGTTTCGATGCCAAGTTCTGTAGCTCAGTGAATGAAAACTAACCAAGTTTTTCTGCCACTGAATAAATATACACTTATTAAGATAGGAGGGCGTGTACTGGATTAAGCTGGCTAAGGACAAGCGGCGGGCTTTGACGTTCATAGGGCCGTTCATCGTAATATTATTTTTACAGTAAGACCAACTAGATGCATCAATGTATCAAATTCATTTTATTTTGGAATGACACTCTACAAGTTTCGGACGGTCTTTCCGTCCATCATCAGAGTTCAAGACTGTACATACAGCAACAGGCATTTGTCAAACAGATACTGCTGTCTGCTTGCTAGCAAGCAGACAGCAGTATCTGTTTGACAAATGCTTGTTGCTGTATGTACAGTCTTGAACTCATGATGATAAGACCGCCCGAAACCTGTAGAGTGTCATTCCAAAATAAAATGAATTTGATACAATGGTTCATCTAGTTGGTCTTACTATAGACATAAGTGGCGGGCTCTTGTGAAAACGGAAACGAGACTTTGAGTTGGGTACCGCAGGGCATTTCTTGACCACATAAAGAACTATTAGTATTTTTTAATATGATTGTCTATGGAGTCAGTAAATTAATTCGACAACACAGCAAAGTATATAGGACGCGAACACTGTGCGATGAATCACGTGGTTGCCCTGGGAGACCCTACATCGTTCAGATGTTTCGTGCGAAGAATCCAGACTGCCACATCACAGCGCAAACGATAAATGAGCGAACGGTTGCGGAAGTGACGTCAAGACCCAACGTCACTGCTTCTCTCACTAAGGTAACGGAAATTATTACGCATTAATGTCGACAGTTACGTCTCGATAGTGAGAAAGCGTGGAATCTTGTCCGAAAATTTAACATACACAATATCTGTACTTAGTACATAAATTCTTATCGAAAATAAAATAACACCTACTAGCTTACAACATCGTATGTTTTTAGTGATTTTTGAAAGGGTATGTTCCATAATATTTTAAAATCCTAAATATATAGGCTTTATGCTCCTTCGAAACGTTAGTACGCACGTACCAGACTACACGATGTCTTGACCCCGAACGTTTAATGACGTGACAATCTGAAATCGTATTAAGTATTAAAATTCAGAAGAATGCTATGAAGTAAAGCGATATGTTAGTCAAAAACACAACTATTAATTTATTAGCTAAATAGCAGCATCAATAGCAATTAAACTACGTGTTTCGGCCTACCTAGTGGCCATCATCAGGTTTTACAATTATCTGCTACAAGAGAATATATATTATGCATAACTGCGCTTTCATGTTGAGATATCATCATCTTCGTAATTGTTAAACCGTGTAAGTATCTATTGCGTGTTTTTCTGGAATTCCATTAAGTGTGGTATATCGTAGCTTTCTGGGCTGCTAAGTTAGCAGCCCAGAAAACTAGGAGATACCACACTTACTGGAATTCCACAAAACACGCAATAGATACTTATATAGCTTTACAAGTACTAAGATAATGAGATCTCAACATCAAAACGCAGTTATGTATATTCTATAGTCTGTTGTAGCAGGTAATTGTAAATCCTGATGATGGCCACTAGGTAGGCCGAAACACGTAGTTCAATTGCAATTGATGCTACTATTTAGCTAATAAATTCATAGTTGTGTTTTTGACTAACATATCACTTTACTTTATAGTTATAATACACAACGGGTATGTCACAACTTAAAATTCAGAAGCATGCTTTACAAAAGTACGTGTATCCCACGTTTACTCCGTTGTTGGTAAGCGGAGAGTGTATCGCACAGGAACCAAACATTAATCTTGTCGTGCTACAACTGATTTGATACAGTAAAGAACTCTAACATATTTATCAATGAATTTGATCGATTACGACAAACGGCGTGCGAATTGCTGAATATTTCCGGTACTTGACAGTTTTTTCGCTCTAGAATGAATGATCTTATTTCTCCTGTTTCCAGTATGTTTTGTCACTGATTAAACACAGTTGCTCGATTTTGCGTGAATTATTTAGAAGCGCATTATGGATCGAGAGGCTTACAGAGTGAATAGGAAAGCGTCAATCATCAGCGTTAGCCCCTGATCACACCGTGTTACACGAGGTGGGATTCAGCTATGCATTCAGTAACAGATCTGCTGTAGTCGTTTCATGACAAGCCACTTTCGTATGAATATTTCATATGTCGGGGTAATAATATTGTGTTATTCGTACCAGGCTGTGTTACACAAGGCGGATGTTTTGAATTGAGTTTTTTTTTAAGTCTATGTTAAGATAAGCTTGACAAATGTATCTAAGTAACTAACTCCATGGAGCAGGTTTCTTCTTGACAAGCTAACATGTTCTCAACTGGTCAAGAAATTCCCGCATTTTATGGGACCCGAAGTCTCATTAACGCATTCACAATAGCTCGTCGCCTGTCCATGTGAGAAAAAGCAGTAGTGATTTAATGCTGAATTGAAATATACACTGACAAAAACGTTTAGAATGGGTTTTTAATTTTTTCACATGTCTAAAAATCTGGTTATAAAATATGATTTTTTTTATGTTTTGTCTGTCTGTATGGATGTAAAAGTTCATGCCTTATCCTGAAAAATGAACGGATTGCTGTGAAACGTATTTGTTTGCGCATCTAAGGCGGGGAAATAAGAAAAGGAAGGAAATTACGTAGCGAGAAACTTCGTACAAGTCTGTAAGGTTCTAACGACTTTATATCACATTTGAATTATTCACTATTTTTACTTCTCATACTCTTTTAAAATAACGTTTGTAGCGCTAGGTTTTGGAAACAGGATATGGACCCCGTCTCAAAAATAAAAGAAGTGTGAAACACCTGCTCAGTTAGCCCAGTGTGGCAAAACTGTTCTCATTCTCTAGCCCAGACATTGAGAGTAGACTTCACGTTGCGTTTAGGCGCATGCGCAAAGCAGTTGCGAAGAACGACTGTTAGCCTCGTCATTTCTGACCGTCCCTCTGTCCTCATGGAACAACTCGACGCCCTCCGGAGGGATTTTCGTGAAATTTCGTATTTGGGTTTTTTTTGCCACAATTCCTTGGCACATCCCATTTTTGACATCGGACAAAAGTAACAGACACTGAAGGTGATCTGCTTACATTTATATTTCGCCATGATGATAGAGACACTGTTATATGTGACTTGCGATCTCAGTTCGAAGAAATGGTAGTTGACGATCGAAACATAACATTCAATTACGAACTGTTGTAAATGTCGCCGTTTACGAGATAAGTACAGGAAACGCGTTTTCTCGCCGTTTGCGAAATATCGATTGTGCCTCTAAGTCTGTTGCTAGGATACATTTTAAACTTATCTTGTGTTTTATGTAACATGTGAAAAGGCACCTTTCAGGTAAACGCATTGTCTATGTTTTTCTTGACAGTTGACAGGGAAAGTAACAGGAGAATAGCAAAATACTACTTGATAAGGAGCCTCATGCTAATTATTTCAACATTTTCGGTCTTGAATTGAATAACTTTTTAAGTAGACTTTGTGTGCGAGACATTTAATTCAGAACGGGATAAATAGAGGCTTTAAATGTTACAAAATGTTGGCTGTACCTACATTAATTTGAACCCTTCACTGGACAAGGGAGACAATCTGAAGTAGATTAAATGAGGTTCCTGATGGTTGTCACTAGCTGTACATTTGACTGTATTAGAAACAAAACAATCAGAGACGAACGCTTATAAATATCGACGTAGGCCACAGAAAAGTAGATTTGCATCCCGCATGTTTCGGCTAACCGCCATCATCAGGGATCATATGTCCTTATATAAAAGATTGTTAAATAACATAAAATCGGTTAAGTTAAAAATAAAATTTAAAGTAAAACTAAAAATATGTGAAGGCCATCCATTACATATCGGTTAAATGATTTTAGGCTTCCGCCGTCGTGTAGATGAGATCTGCGCTCTTCTGAGATATTACACGGCGTAGAGTGACATTTCGGTACAACCTATCTGTTCCATTTTGAAGGATCAATAAGCCCAAGAAAAAAGAAGAAACTTGAACTTCTTGACCCTTGAGGATGGTACCGACATGTGCCGAAACGTCGGTACGGAATTACCACTGTACGCTGCGTAAGATCCCAGAAGATTGCAGGTCTCGGTTAAATACGGTATATACGCAACAAATGTACATCATGATATGGATACTAAATGCGTGTATATTCACCCTATAGGAAGCGTTACGATGTGCGTTGTGGCTACTTTGAGTCATCAGCTGTTGTTTCTGGAACGTGGATTGGTTTTTTCTGTTAAATATCAAATTAATGCCTTTGAAGTGTTGTATTAAAAGTAATAAATTTCACGATTTTAAATGTCATTTGTTAAGATAGCAAACATACCTGTAGGCAAAGGTTGAATATAAATTTTGTGTGTTGCGGAAGTAATTACCTACCAGAATATGCCTGTCTTCATTTCGAAAGAACGGGAGGAAATACATCCACTCAAATTTTGACGTTAGGCTGTGTACGCGGAAAGGCAACAGAAGATGGAGTGACCATTTTCGCATACAAACCTAGAGAGTTGGCAACGTTCAGGAATATTATTCTGTTAAGGTTGTGGTGATGATGATTATTATTATTATTATGTAATCAATACTTACTCCATGGAGCAGAGACCTTGAGAAGCTAACTCTTTCTCAGCAGTCAAGAAATACCCCACATTTCATGGAACCCTAAGGTTCATTACCGCGTTTACAGTAGCCCGCTGCCTATCCCTATCCTGAGCCATATCAATCCAGTGCATGTCCCCCTATCCCACTTCCCGAAGGTAGATCTTATTATTATCCTCCTATCTACGTCTGGGTCTTCCTGGTCTCTTTCCGTCAGAATTTCCCACCAAAACGCTGTATGCACAAGCCCACTCCCCCATTCGTGCTCCATGCTCCGCCAATCTAATTCTTGATTTCATCACCCAAATAATATTTGGTGACGAGTACAGATCATTAAGCTCCTCACTGTGTAGTTTTATCCACTTCCCGGTTATCTCGTCCGTCTTAGGCTCAAAGATTCTCCACAGAACCCTATTCTAAAACACTCTCAGCCTTCGTCCCTCCCTCAATGTGAGTGACCAATTTTTTTATGTTTTGCTGACCGTGCATCTCAGTATATTTATCTCAGTAATTAACCAACTTGATGCACAAAATGTTTGTTTTACAATAAGTTTATTTCATGCCTCTACATGTTTCGAGCATGCTCGAAACATGTAGAGGCATGAAATAAACTTACTGTAAAACAAAAATTTTGTGCCTCAAGTTGGTTAATTACTGAGATAAAAAAGTGAGTGACCAAGTTTCACACCCATGCAAAACAACAGGTAAAATTATAGTTCTGTATATCTTAATCTTTATATTTTTGGATATCGAACTAAAAGACAAAAGATTCTGTACCGAATGATAGCAAGCATTCTCTGGCTTCAGTTTGCTATTAATTTCTGCCTGAATGATGTAATTAGTAGTTGCTGTAATAGTGACAAGGACGTGGCATTGTGACCCGCAAGGACTGATTGGTTAGCTTTCCCCTCCGTAGTCCTGCTCTTCCCACACGTGACGGAACGCGTCACGAGGGAAGGCTGCGGTGACTTCGGAAATGTCTTTTAGGTCATTAACAGTTTCTGGTAAGCCTGCTTGAAACGCTTAATCTTCGACAAATTCCCGTGAGCAAAGAAGTCCTTTTGTGTGATGTCTGGTGATCGAAAAGACCACCAGGCACTCTGTCTTGGCCAGTCCATTAAACAAGAAAGATTCATTTGTACCTTGTTTCTCGGACAGCATTGACATTGTACAATGTGATATGCTGTTATCTTTTATGATCCTCAAATTCGGAGATGGTGGTTGGTAACTTAAGTTTACAAGGATATACAATTCTTCAGCTTACTGTTTTGCAGGAATTTAAGAACTGTTTAACCTTTAGACGCCTAACGTCCAAGTATATTTGACGTACAGCACCTCTAACCTCCAAAGTTGCATTTTATGTATTTATTCAACAAATATAGGTACTGAAAATTTTAAACATTGTATATACTCTCCGTTCTTTTCTCTTCAAAATGCAGTTTGTTTCATAATTCTAACATATTTGGTTCCTGTATTATTCACATTTTATATACAGGGTGTGCTAGAATTAAAAAATAATAATTCCGGCGCCAAAAGGTTAAATGTAATTTATTTATTTAATTGTAGCTGTATTTTGTTGACAAATTCTACAAAATTGTTATTGAATGTTACGGAACCCAAAGATTGGCTGCCCTTCGCTATATCTTATGTGGAACCCGATAGGTTGTCCCGAAACGTCGGTAACCAACTATCAGTATAAAACGCATAATATCCCAGAAGAGCGAATGCCTGGGTTATTATAAAACTCATGTAAATTTATCCCTACTTTTAGTAGATAAGAGCAACAAATGCACGCGTATTAAATATTCATTTTCACATACAATCCACTAATACTCCCACATGCTTCGATCTTCTTCCTATCATCCTCAGGGAGTCGTATATCAAACAAGATTCCAAGTTGCCACTACATGCTTCTCAGGTAGCCCTCCCGACTTAAATCTAGCAGTAACCAATTTCATGTTTAGTGTTAATGTAAAATAACCACTGCCACCGGGTAACAACCCAATTGCAGTAAATAAATATTATTATATAAAACACATGAATTATCAAATAGATTACAATTTTTAAGCACTAAGATTTTAATCTATTTTATATAATTCGTGTGTGTTTTATATATGCGGGCCGGGATACCTCAGTCGGTATAGCGACTCGGTACGGGCTGGACGGTCCGGGGACCGAATCCCGGTGGGGGCGAGATTTCCCGCACCCATCCAGACCGGCACTGCGGCCTACCCAGCCTCGTATACAATGGGTGCCGGTTCTTTACCGGGAGTAAAGCGGCCGGGGCGTGGCATTGACCACCCACCCCCATCTACAGCCGAGGTTAAAGAAAGAGTAGAGATATACCCCTACTCGTGGCCTGTTATAGGGTGAACTTTACCTTTTTATATACGCTTGTTTGATGTATTTAAAGACGAGTACATTTGCCTCGTACTCTGCTGCTCGTCAGTATCCCTTCACAAGTCCCACGGCTGCCCCTTGTACACGTGATACTATTTCCGTGGTTATCAGCGTCACGGCGAATGCAGATTTGATGTGGGTCGTGCTGGGACTGTCAAAGTTCTTTTGACATTTCACCGGAACGCTAACGTCTCTGGTCCTATGCTGCCTTGAAATCTCTCATTCGCTTAATTCCCATCAGTAATTCCGTAAATGTGTTACCGTCCCTCTCTAAACTGTAGGAGCAGTAAGTGCTTGTGTCTTTGTCTTACAGACGGATTGATTTTGTAATTTTTGTGAGTCGCCGTGTAGCTACTAAAGCTGTGTAAATTGTTATTGATGCTGGGACGATAAGTGACGTACGCCGTTAATCAAGCGCGTAACCATGTAGACTGCTCTCGTATAAACGACTGTTTGTACACCTATTTTGTTACCCTATACCTCAGGGGAAAGTACGTAGGGCGTACGGAAAGTAAAGATACAAACACGATAGTTGTTTTAAAAATATTTATTAACAAAATCTAGAGAAAAAAACTCTTTAGCACATACCTTTAGCTATTTTTCAACATAATCACCACCGTTGTCAAGACATTTGTTTAGCCTGGGTACGAATTTATGTATTCCGATGTCACAGAACTACGCATCCAACGCACGCAACCACGTATTGACTTCGTTTTTCACCTCTTCATCTGCATGAAACGTCTGGCCATCCAGATGTTTCTTTCAATGCAAAAACAAATGGAAATGGCAGTATACTAGACACGACAGTATTGCCACCTTCACATCAATTATTTACCTTCCCCTCCTATCCGTTTTCTTTATCTTTAATTTATGGCTAAGCCTCCTATCCCACATCAAACAACTAAGGTCCAGTTTGCTCAGACATCGAGTGTAGTGCACCTTTATTATTTTCCTTTAAAAAAGAAATAACACATTTGTGCATATACGTATATAAAGTGGTTTTAAGTAATTGTTACAATTCAAACCGACAGATGTGCTCAATTTTATTAAAATTACAATAATATTATACCACACTAGCTCCCAAACGTTTCAGGCTTCACAGACCCATCTTCAGGGAGTACACAGTTGTATAAAATATTTGCTTGACGTTTCCATTTTCTGCATTTAGCAGAATTTTAAAACATATGTACGTGGCAGGAAGAGTTTGTGCACAGTACTTGGACCAAATTGTTGTTTTGGAGGTGTTGTGCACAGTAATTGGAGCAGATCGTTGTTCTGGAGGTGTTCACAAGCTGCTACAATTACTGTGCACAACACCCCAAGTACAACAAGCTGCTTCAATGACTGTGCAAAACACCTCCAGAACAACAAGCTGCTCCAGTTACTGTGCACAGTACCTCCCGAAAAAAAGCTGCTCCAATTACTGTGCACAACACCCCAAGTACAACAAGCTGCTCCAATTACTGTACACAACACCCCAAGTACAACAAGCTGCTTCAAAAACTGTGCACAACACCTCCAGAACAATTTCCTCCAGTTACTGTGCACAGTACCTCCCGAACAAAAAGCTGCTCCAGTTACTGTGCACAACATCTCCAGAACAACAAGGTGCTCCAATTACTGTGCACACAGCTCACGAACAAAAAGCTGCCCCAATTACAGTGCACAACATCTCCAGAACAACAAGCTACTCCAATTACTGTGCACAACACCCCAAGTACAACAAGCTGCTTCAATACTGTGTATACAACACCTCCAGAACAAAAAGCTGCTCCAATTCCTGTGCACAACATCTCCAGAAAAACAAGCTGCTCCAATTACTGTGCACACAGCTCCCGAATAAAAAGCTGCTCCAATTATTGTGCACAACACCCCAAGTACAACAAGCTACTTCAATCACTGTACACAACACCTCCAGAACAACAAGCTACTCCAATTACTGTGCACAGTACCTCCCGAAAAAAATCTGCTCCAATTATTGTGCACAACACCCCAAGTACAACAAGCTGCTCCAATTACTGTGCACAACACCTCAAGTACAACAAGCTGCTTCAGTAACTGTGAACAACACCTCCGGAAAAATATGTTCCAATTACTGTGCACAGTATCTCCCGAACAAAAAGCTGCTCCAGTTACTGTGCACAACATCTCCAGAACAACAAGCTGCTCCAATTACTGTGCACATCTCCAGAACAACAATCTCCTCCAATTGCTGTGCACAACACCCCGATTGCAACAAGCTGCTTCAATAACTGTGCACAACACCTCCAGAAAAATATGCTCCAATTACTGTACACAGTACCTCCCGAACAAAAAGCTGCTCCAGTTACTATGCACAACATCTCCAGAACAACTAGCTGCTCCAATTACCGTGCACATCTCCAGAACATCAATCTGCTCCGATTAATATGCACAACACCCCTAGTGCAACCAGCTGCTTCAATAACTGTGCACAACACCTCCAGAAAAATATTCTCCAATTACTGTGCCCAGTATCTCCCGAACAAAAAGCTGCTCCAATTACTGTGCACATCTCCAGAACAACAATCTGCTCCAATTACTGTGCACAACACCTCCAGAACAACAAGCTGCTCCAATTACTGTGCACATCTCCAGAAAAACAATCTGCTCCGATTACTGTACACAACACCCCCAGAACAACAATCCGCCACAATTACTGTGCACAACACCTTCAGAACAACAAGCTGCTCCTATTACTATGCAGAACACCTCCAGCACAACAATCTGCTCCAATTATTGTACACAACACCTCCAGAACAACAATCTGCTCCAATTACTGTACACAACACATCCAGAACAACAATCTGCTCCAATTACTGTACACAACACCTCCAGAACAACAATCTGCTCCAATTACTGTACACAACACCTCCAGAACAACAATCTGCTCCAATTACTGTACACAACACCTCCCGAACAACAATCTGCTCCTATTAGTGTACACAACACCTCCAGAACAACAATCTGCTCCAATTACTGTACACAACACCTCCAGAACAACAATCTGCTCCTATTACTGTACACAACACGTCCAGAACAACAATCTGCTCTTATTACTGTACACAACACCTCCCGAACAACAATCTGCTCCTATTACTGTACAAAACACCTCCCGAACAAAAATCTGCTCCTATTACTGTACACAACACCTCCCGAACAACAGTCTGCTCCTATTACTGTACACGATACCTCCAGAACAACAATCTGCTCCTATTATTGTACACAAAACCTCCCGAACAACAATCTGCTCCTATTACTGTACACAACACCTCCCGAACAACAATCTGCTCCTATTACTGTACACAACACCTCTAGAACAACAATCTGCTCCTATTACTGTACACAACACCTCCAGAACAACAATCTGCTCCTATTACTGTACACAGCACCTCCCGAACAACAATCTGCCCCTATTACTGTACACAACACCTCCCGAACAACAATCTGCTCCTATTACTGTACACAACACCTCCCGAACAACAATCTGCTCCTATTACTGTACACAACACCTCCCGAACAACAATCTGCTCTTATTACTGTATACAACACCTCCAGAACAACAATCTGTTCCTATTACTGTACACAACACCTCCAGAACAACAATCTCCTCCTATTACTGTATACAACACCTCCAGAACAACAATCTGCTCCTATTACTGTACACAACACTTTGTCTTTATTATACATTGCGAAATTTTGTTCAGTGCTGCAGCGTGCAGGAGACCAAAACGTTGTGCAGATGTTTTGTACAGTTGTGTGACCTGCTGGTGGTGGGCCTGTGACGGCCGAAACATGTGGAGACTGGTGTTGTATAACATTGTTGTAATTTTAGTAAAACTGAGCGCATCTGTCGATTTGAATTGTAATAATTTAATTATAATTCATAAAATGGACAATGTGAAATTACTTTTAAGTAACTGTTTGAAACATCAATATGATATATGTAATATTCTAGCGCATAACATACCAGTGTATAAGTGTAAAGTAGAACACAGAAAGAGCTTTACTTTAGACGAAATCCCGCGATATAATTTAGCGCTTCCGTAGGTATTTTTTTCTGGCGCCGGAGCCCAAATCGAGCCTAGGCCACCTCGTTTGGATGTTTCTAGATCACACACAGACACACAACCGGTAGGACTCCTCTGAACGAGTAATCAGCTCGTCTCCGAGACCACTCCCTACACAACACACAACAAACACAACGGACGAGCTCCATGGTCTCAGCGGGATTCGAACCCACATTCCGAACAGTTGAACGGCCGCAGACTTAACGCCTTAGACCGCGCTGCCTACAGGATCGGCTGTCGTAGTTCTTAAATATTTGTTTTATATTTGATCCTCTTGTGCAGTTTAAACACATTTGATAATCGTCTGATCACATAGGGGTGCACTAATCCCGGCCGCACCGAAGTCACCAAATTTTTTACTGTGGCGCCTAATCTTTGTGGGTCTTCAGTACTGTACTTGCATCATGCCAGCCTTCTTGCGCCTAGAATTTTGATGTGGCTTATAGTTTTTTTTGGGGGGGGGGAGTTTTGTGCACCCCTGATTTATGGCATTACGCTTCCCATTTTTAGATTTGGTCGAATTCAGTTAAGTGGTTTTGGAGAATATTAGGGTCTACTTGCGAGCGAGCGGACGGACGGAACTGCCCAACTCATTATGCGATTAATTTGTATGTTTCTTGAACTGACAGAGACAGTGTTGTTTATACATTTATTATGAGAAGTTACTGAATGTGCGGTGCATTTGTGTTACGGATATACAGCGATATTCTCTCAACCTGCTCGTTAAGCGACTGCGCATGGCATGGCGACAGTACTCTGCTGTCAGTGGTGCTGTAAGGGCTACTGGAAGATTATTCCAGTACTTCTGGCTTGTATGTCCTGTTTCACACACATATGGAAGAGAGGAGAGGTGCATACAGGGTGTTGGTGGGGAAGACTGAAGGAAAACACTACTACTGAGACCTAGATTTAGACCGGAGGATGAAAAAAATCATTTGGGAGGGCATGGACTGACTTGACATGGCTCAAGATAGGGTCCAGCGGCTGGCTGTTGGTGAATGCGGTAATGGACCTTCGGGTGTCATAAAATGCTAGGAATTTCTTGTCTAGTTGAGGAATAGCTGACTTTTCAAGGACTCTGCTCTATGGATTTGGGTGGCCTGATATCCGTAGTACTGGGGGAAATATTTTGATCAGGGTTAGGGACAGGATACTGTTGCGAGTACCTTTATTGTATGTATGTCCCGTAACTTGCCAAGCAGACACATAGGCGGTGGATGTATAGCTCTTCCCATACTCAACCTCGACGCTAGAAGGGGGTGGGTAGTCGATGCCACGCCCTGGCCTCTTTACCCCCAATAAAGAAACCCTGTGCGTATTGTACAGGAGGCTGGGTGGACCTCAGGGCCGGTGCGAATGAGTCCGGAAAATGTCGTCCCCACCGGGCTTTGAGCTATTAGCTAATTAGCTGATCTCTGTACCGACTGCGTTGTCCCGCCCACCTCACTCTATATACTTCTGGGGTAATCTCTTTGGGATGTTAAAGTAAAGGGAAATAATGTAGGATATGTAATCGGCTGATTATGTATAGGGTGTCTAAGAACATAATGACATTGTGATCGGAAATCGTCTGGGGAAAAAAAATTATTTTGCAGAACCAAGTGTACAATGGACAATAACGTTTAAGAAACAGGCTATATGTGTGTTTGGAGGGGGGGGGGAGGTGTGATTTCACTAATTAAAGATAGGCGTCAGTGATATCTTAATGTTTGTTTTAATCTTAGAGTTCTGTGAAATCATGTAACTTCTTGACCACATGAGCAAGAGTAAACTTTTCCCTGGATGGCCTTGTATTTGTCGTTAATCAGGCAGTGTCTCGTACACAAGTCACTCAAAGGTAAGTTTCGCCCCGTAACGTGCCAGTGAAGGCATAGAGGGGGTGTAAAAGTATGGCTGTGCAGATGCTTAACCTGTTCCTAGATAGGGTGCGTGGTCAACTCCATGCTCCGGCCGCGTTACTCCCGAGAAAGAGTTCCGGTACTTACTCAATAGGAGAATGAATGGACCCATCTGCACTCATTGAGGAGAGAAAGATATCTTGTGTCTGCCGAAAAATCTAACCCTGGACCGTCAAGCCCGTAACCTAGGGAAGTAGGTGATGAGTGTGTTTAATGAAACTGTCAGACACGTTATGACGTGATCCTTAACTGTGTGGAATTTAACTTAGTACATTGACGTTTGTCGGCGTATCTCTACCACGTAAGCGCTTCATTCTTATAATAGAACCAACGAGTTGCACTAATTTCTGAAATTTATTTTTGGGATAGAACTCTACATGTTTCGGACAGGTTTTCTGTCCACCGTCAGGAGTGTAGCTCTCTACACACAGCAATAGGTTTATGTCATACAGGTTATGC
>Ga0123354_10009489_pt1 | contig 14908 bp, 6 predicted proteins | sample TergutLab28metaG_2_FD_97872 | JGI IMG/M metagenome (GOLD analysis project Ga0123354, IMG submission 97872) | Labiotermes labralis P4 segment gut microbial communities from Petit-Saut dam, French Guiana - Lab288 P4 | ecosystem: Host-associated > Arthropoda: Insects > Digestive system > Gut ...
AGACCAGGGGCCAAACCCAAAACCGCCCCCCCCCCCCCAAAAAAAAAAAAAAACACACAGAGAAGTTGATATTTTTATGTCACAAATTATTGCAGAATTTGTTCTAAACAAGTAATGGTGTTCCTAAAGATATCAGCAACTTAGCACATGTGATTAGCATCTGGTAAACAGGGAGGAGTTTCTAAAATTGTGAGGAGAAACTCAAATACCAGTAATATACAAAAGAGACAAGCAGCATTTTAAACAATAAATGGTTCATCAAGGTAAAGTATTCCATTGTGCAGGGTATGAAGCTTTAGAAATTTAAGAAAATCATAATATAGGACATTATCGTCAATAAAGAAATGATACTGACATATGGCTACAATCTTCCACCGAATGTGTTCATGTTTTTGTAGCAGTAAATGTTATGGAATTCTATACTGTTGATGCATACTCAGGTTTAGGTTTAACTGGAGTTAAGTACAATATTAATCAACTGTCAAGAGTAGAAAAGGAATAGGTTATATTTAGTGTTAAGCCCAGCATACTTATGGATTGGGAGAAAATGTAGATGTATGTGGAAATACAGTTATGAATCAAGTTTTACCCAGAGATCTTTGATAGTGTCTCTATGGGTTATAGAAGAGTCCAATAATTTATAAATATAATGAAGAACATCTGTTTTCTTAGTGAAAGCAGTAACCCTAGTTTTGCTATTGTTTAATTTCAATAAGTTAGCAGGACACCAACCTTCTGTACATTCTATATCAGATTGCAGCAAAATGCAGTCATCAACAGAATTTATGACATGAAAGATTTTAACATCCTTAGCAAATAATAAATATTTAGAATGTTTAATTACATTACAGTGGTTGTTAATAAATGTATTAAAAAGCCAAGGTCCCAAAACAGATCCTTGTGGGATAATAATAATTATAATTTTATAATAATAATAATAATAATACATTGTTGCGATTATTTATCTGCAACAAACCATGTTTGTATAGTGTTGCAGCTGTTCTCCAGTTGCAATTTGTGGCACATATAATGCTATTTCCCATGTTAAATCTTTTTGTAATTTTACATTCGTACTTTATGAAATGTGTGTGCGGTGCCCAATATGAATGTTTCCTGTAGTTCGTTTATTTTGTGCTCTCTTGGTATGTGGCTCATGTATTTTCTGAATGATTTTGAGGTGGTTTGAGTTGCCACTATTATTATTTGTATTACTTTTGTTTTTACATTCCGCATGTGCTCTGTTTCTGTTGTGAGGTCTGTATTTTACAGTGTCCTCAGCTTCTTTCCTAATCACATTTCTGTCCCCTGAAATTGCAGCATCTATTCGCATGCATGTTCCTTCTTCATTTTGTCAGATTATTTATGCCTGGTTTATTGTTAGGGATGGTTCTGTTGGTTTGCATTTCTTGATTCCATAATATGCTTACCTTACCTTCATGACTTGTTTCTACTGATTTCGGTTCATGCCTATACCAGTGTTCTTTGTCATTCTTATCATCTTCATCTTCATCATCATTTGAAATAATAGTAATAGTAATAATAATAATAATAATATACTTTTATTCTCACCTTCAATGTCAGGCCACTTTACAGTCTAACATATGTGTTTGTGTGTGTGTGTGTGTGTGTGTGTGTGTGTATATATACATATACTTATATACATTCGAAATGTAATTTTATGTAAGTAGGAATAGCCACAAATGCTGACTTGTGTTTAAACCCACTCCATTGAACTCATACAGCTGGATTTAACTGCCTTAGTATTGGGTCAGTTGTGGTGGGATGTTGTGAACATGATGATGAACCTTTCAGTTCCATAGTTTGGTTGGGAATTTCTTTGTTAGCTGAGTGACAATGAGTATCTCTAGCAGGACTGTACTCCATAGAGTTAATGGTATAGTTCGGGCTTGTGATTCTCTTTCTCTGAAAGTGTCTTTCTCCGGTAAAGTAAGTAGTTACTCATGGCATTGTTAACTTTGGCACAAGATGGGTGGAAGTGATGGAGTCTCATACTCTGGTTCTGTCACTGGGAAATGTCCATCAGTACCCACTGGATAGGAGTTAGATGTTTTGCTTAGCTGTTGTGGATGGTATAACAGAAACTGAAGTCCCAACACCCCAGCCATCCACTCGATAACCAATCACTTTATTTACTAAACTCTTGTGACTGCCAAATCCAATGTATGTCATTGATACAAGGTTAGCTAGTGACATCACAGAAAGATGCCATTGGACTCCATCCTTCTCTGCTACCAGAAGAGGGAGTGAGGTAGTCTAGCATGCAGATAGTGACTGTTGTGGATTGTGTGTTTCAGTGGAGATGCACATAGATCAGTACCTCAAATTACTTTGAATCTGGACCAAGAGGAATACTTGTGTGAGAGCATTTTATCCTTTGGAAAAGTTGATGTTGAAGGAGGAAGTCTGGTTGCAATTGAAGGAAATGTGGCTCCGTTCTCTGTTCCATACAGGTGAAAATAAAACTCTAAAAACGTAAATTATGTGCGTGTAACATAGAAGTATGCTATGTGGTGGATATGTAGAAACCATTATAGCTTGTTGTAGTAAAAGTCTGTGGAACACTACAGCCACTGGGGAATAATAATACACTGTATTAAAACCTCCTTTGGTAAGTCCATCTTTTTTGTAGGTCTGCAAGAGTTCATCTTACCTACTACTAATGCAGACTGTTTTTGACCCAGTTTTTATGTTACAAGGACATGGAAGTAAAAAATGTTGCAGAGGAATTAATATCATTAACCCATCAGTGACCTACATTTGCATGTGCAAATGTGCAGAAAAAACACCCCTTGAAATTCATTTTATATATTTAGGTAACAAGGAAATTTACTGCATTTTAAGACATGCTGCGTAGTCTCTGTATTATTGTCCAGAGAATGCAATTTATTTCATAATTATATCTTTTTCTGTTCAAATAATATGTTTTTCATTAACCATGTGCGAAAATTTAAATACCAACCCAGTCCTTTAAAGGTTAATATGGTGTAGGGTTGGTAGTTGCAAGGATAGTACAGTTTTCACCCACATCCCCTCCCCCCAGCTTTCACCCAGTAAGTAATGAAACAGAAAGAGCAGATGTGCTTTATGTGTAACTGTATTAATTTGGCACAGTAAACTGTGTATTGCAAAGTCTCATATTTTGCAGACATGAGAATGGAAAGGAAAGAGAAGAATGTGCCTAATTTTAATATACTACTTTTATATCTAAATTAATAATAAAATGTAATTAATAATCTATTTTTGTTGGTTACTTGAATGTTCTTGGTGTAGCAATTGTGTGGTGTGCTTTGCAAACATTCCTGTTCAGTTAACTATAATGACCAGTTTATAGTGGGTATAAATACAGGCGTAAAGTACGAATGGTGTGCTATGCTTATAATTCATTGTATATAGAATGAGAAAGCTGAACCAGAAATTTATTTTGAAAAGCAGTCAGTGTAAAAATTTGTTCACAGAAGGAGTTAACTTCAGACAGTGGGCTCATTAGTATAATTGTAGAATTTATCTACTATGATGTCGCATACAACCCAGGACCTAGTGCTTAATGTTCATTTGTTCCTAGTTTTTGCAATTGGGGCCTGTGATCTTCAGGTAAAAATAACTCTCATCCAAAATATAAATTTACAAATGTGATTTTTTATTCTGCATCAGAAATTAGGAACATTACTTGGTAAGACAACAAGTAACTGCAGAGGTGGTACATCAGATACCTACAGCATGATGCAGAAATATAACAATACAGAGTATTTGGTGAGGATGAGAAATTGAATTGCTGCTAATTTCTATATGCCTTAGAGTTGAAGACTACCAGGATGCAAATGAAGACCATATGTGCCTCTATAAGCCCCTGTCAAATCACTCAACACCTCAGCAGCAAGTTGTTCGATTTAGCTTTGCCCCACGTCTGAAGGGATTCACCGATGTACAGCAATTACAGGTGGAAGCTTTGGCCACTCCAGAATCTACGCTTGTGAACGTGAGTCTTAGTACCCATTCACATAGGCTTTCAGAAGAATGTATAAAATCTGATGCAGGCTGTGAATATTTAGCATCTCTATTCTACACACAAGATGCTGTGCATACAAGTACTAGCAGTTGTGACCTTATTTTATTTAGTATTTGAGATCAGTGAAAGCAAGATGTTATCTCTTGCAAGATTTGAAATTTTCGCAGCACTATGGGTGAACAGAGTGTCTGAGATATGATGCTGTGTTGATTGGTATTTAGTTGTTGATGTCATGGGTGCTTGCTGCCTCTGAAATGCCATTTAAGTAATTACCAGATAAGTGTAGCATTATATCCCAGAATAATTTATATCTTCAAGTTGTACCATCTCGCAGAAGTTACAACTAATCTTTTGTGGCATTGGTCTGTAGGCATTAATATGTTATAATATAAATATTCAAACAGTATAAGATTCTTGAAATAAAAGCCAGTTTGGAAAGGGATAGTAATTAGAACAAAACATAAGTTTATGAGGAATGACATATCCTAAATATAGGCTGGAATGAAGATGCCACCAGACTGCTTATTTTTGGCTCAATTCTCAAAAATAATAAATAAATTGTGGCATGTGTGTTGCCATTATAGATTTTTTTAAATTCAGGGAACATTGTCAGTTTTTGTTAATATTTTAAGTCTGAAACCTCATGGGATTTTTAATGTGGGTTCAGTAATGCCTTATGTCACATTCTGAATTGGGCCAAACATGTTGATTGCCCAGCATTTATATGCCAATTATAGCATGGGGCCATATCACTTCATGAACCTGATCAAGATTTTTGCACAGAATTGAATCAAACTGAAAAAAATTAAATTTTAATAAGAAATAATGGTCAGATCAGACACATAACTTCGATATGATTAGAGCATGTGGTATTAATGTCAGTTCAGACATCTTTTGTCCCACTGTTGAATGAAAACTGGTGTTGTGACAGCTCATATGGACTAATGCATGGTGAAGTGTGGCGATCTTAATAGTATCAATGATCCTCCACAGAACTGCATTTCTTTATAGCAGGTCACAGGAACCTCCTGATGGGTCATTGAGCCCCGAATATAATCAGGCGTTCAGATTTTTGTATTCAACATTGTGTTTATAAAAAAATAAGGTACAAGAAGTTGAGCTGTTATGTCTAAATTTTATCCTACAATTTTTGTGTATTATGCTGTAAGCCTGGGGTGTTTTTGTGCATTGCAGAGTAGGTACTGGTACTGTTTGGATCACAAGATCATTGTGATATGATTTCTCTGCTTGAAAGCTTTGAGTGTTGTTTAACAGTCATTTAGGTAATCAAGAAGTGAATTATATATTTTTGTCATTATATGAATTTATTAAAATTCCAAATATGCTTGTTATTATGCATGCTTATAATATACAAATACAGTTGAAGTACAAGATCTTAAATCCTGTCTCCTACCTTCTAATTAATTATGTTTTAATATGGCTGAAGTTTAAAAATGAGTTTGGGTACAGCAGTATTTATGTATTATCTTTTTATGGTTGTCATGGATAAATAATAAAGTATATTTCAACATACTTGACAACTCCAGCAGTAGGTGAGCCAAGAATTTATTTTCTCATACTTACATAAACTCTTATATGTGCAACTGACTGGTTAATAGGAACCACTGCTTACAAGAAAAGTTCTGTTTGCTGGATTTCGAAAGTGTGCAAAGAGATTACTAAAGTTGAATTGCTTCTGTGTACATGTGTGTGCTACATTATGGGCCAGTGTCATGCACAGTCAATTTGCCTGGTACTTTGTATGTACTAGTTCCCATTCTTGTTTGGAAAAGGTAAAGCCTCCCTTCAGGACACTTCTTGTTCTTTCAAAGTAGTTGGCCGTTGGTTTAAGCATTGGCCCAGCTGGCATGGCAGCCAGTCTTTTTCTGGCAGAACCACTCAAAGGTCACATATTTTAGACCTACATTCTCTGCACTTTGGATTTGTTGCGTATCATTGGTCATCTACTGATTAGCATATTTTTCTCTTTCTTCTTCATAGTAATGGCGTGTCAGTGTCAGCCCAAATGACCATTGACTTTACAGAGAAGTAGGCCTATTTCTTCAAGCTTTGTAGTTTGGTCTAAGCATTTCTGTTTGGTGCCATAGTTAGATCCAAATACTTTGTAAATCCAGTGCCCATTCACTAGCCAAGCAACACGGTACAGAATGAAACAAGCATCTGTACTGAAGAGAAGTTCAAATTATGTCATCTGATGGGCATTTCTTATTGGCTAATATCTCGAGGGGCTGAGCTGTATAAGGTTATGGGGGGAGTAAGCCAGTATATTTCAATCAGTCAGAACAGATATGCCCATGCACACTAAGCACTGTTCTTCAAGGGGAAGAAAAATCTTAATACTCACACGCAGAGTCGTAAGATTGCGGCAAGTGGACTTCCTTCTCGTTAGAAAAAGGAGATGTCTGGGTAGTGATACTTATGAACTTTGGCTGTGACCTGCTTGGGCAGAAGAAGTGTAAGTACGGTTGGTGCAAATGCTCACAGAGGAGAGTTAGGAATTGCTAATTATGACAGAAGAGCCAGACAAGCTCTCATTTTATCAGACATGACAATTCATCTGTATCTGACTTCTTCACTTTATTTGGTGTGGATCAGAATGTTACAGTCGTACCTAGATTTATATCATTACTTCATAAGCTCCCTCATTAACATTACTATCTTCTACAGAACTGGCTTTGCTGTAAAGATCCTTTTTAAGTTCATTTTTGGGATGTAATTTGTTTAAGTTCAATTTTCTTGTAATGTGTTAGCAAAATGAAGATTCCTTTGAAGCCCCAACTAAAGAAAACCTGCAGAACTTAAGTTTCCAGCAAAAACTAATAATTCTATCATAATAATATGGCTGTCAATGTAAACTATGATTCCTAAAGGTGTATACAATGATCTCTAGAAGATTATTAGCAATTGATTATCACCTGTTGTAGTAAAAACAGATTTTTATGACCGCTATTCTTATCTGGCATGAGCCATGTGGCATTAGCTGCTGTTGACACTGAGTGTGGACAGTTTAAGGTAATTTCTGTGAACACCTTTTTTAGTTTTATCAAGCTGTGGGGTTAATGGTGAGTGATGCTCATAACAAGGTGAAGGCATAAAAAATAACTTTAATTATATAGACTTGTCAGGTTATAAAACACAGACTTGGTTTGATTAATCAGGATTTTGCATGAATTTCATTTCTTGGTTTATATTTTAGAGTGAAGTATCTTCTGAACCATTGGCATCTGCAAATGACAGCTTTATTGGTGTCCATCGACGTCCATCTCAAGTTCAACAGTGGCTGCAGCAAATAATGGCAGAAACAGAGATTGAACCATCCATAGGGGAACAGGAGAAGAACTTTGTATCCTTAAATCAATCAGAACAGCTTCTTGACTGATTACTGTCGAACCACTTTTGAGTGCAGAGGTTGCACAGGCAGACCCTGTCCCTGATTACCAAATAACAGGGTAGTTTGGATTGTAGACTTTGACTGTCACAGGATGCATTGTTGAACTGTTCTTTATAAACATGCTAAAGGTATTGATATATTCTGATGGGTACCACAGAGGCTGATTTTAAGAGAGTTTTGTGTTTATAATTTTATGATATTTAGTTCATTAGAGATAATTTATTTACAATATTTATTGCAGTTCTGTAGGGTTATTATAACTTTTGTGTGAAGGCTGAGAGATGCAAGGCATTTAACATAAGAGTGCATCATGTCCTGTAAACTGGGTTCCACATGGTCTTATTCCATTGTTTGAACACAGTGTGTGAAGGTTGCTGTTATCACCACTTTTGCCAACCCTAACTTCAATAACAGCACCCACCATTTCATCACACTTCTCCATAACACCTTCACCTCTTACTTTTATTATTATTAAATGATTCACCAAAGGGTATATTAAATTGGATATTATAATTTTTATGGTGTGCTACATGGTTAGGAATGATGGGACTTAATTTTATGTCAGGTGCCAGTTCTAAGCAAATTAGAATGATGCTGTAAACTCTCGTTGAGGCATGGAGAGTTAACGGATCAGGACATGAAAGCGGACTTTGCTAACCCACTGTCGGTGACCTCGAGGTATTTACATTCGGGTGACATTGGCTATAGGTTTGGAATACACTACATATAACAGTCTGATTGTTTAAAAATGATAAGACGTATATTCTCAAGTTCATTTTTGAAAACTGTAGTTTTAATTTTATCAGCAGTAATGCATTGTACTTAATGCTGCTGTTTACACTTTGTTCACCTATGGATTTTAGCACTGCAGGCCAGTATGTTATAAAGCTTCATATCCTGTAAATTCACGTAATATTTATCAAACCATTACATTTTCATGTAACCCATTGTGCTAAGTGATAAGTCAAGCTTTAATTTTGCACAATTTATAATTACAAAGTTATTGACCATAGTTTATATTGGACTTAAAAAAATTGAATTGTTAAGCTTACAGTAAATGTGACCTATGTAAGAGCTGAAAGAAAAGTAACACATCTTGGTAGCATCTGTGCTCTTGAAATATGCACCGTAATTATTTTTATAATTATATTTTATATTCATAATTTTTTCATTGTCTAAGCTGACTTTGATGTTTGAAATTTGATTGGCCACCTGTTTGAAAAACAAAAAATTTTATTTCCATTGGACACCAAATTTAGCACCTGAAATCACAAGCTTGTGGTCTGTGAACCCAGGGTGTTTTCTTAGCTGGAGAACCACAAAAGCTACTGTATTCCCTTGACATTAACTAATGGGTTTCCCATCCCATGCTTTGTATGTTGCTGGTACATAGAAGACCTGATGAGGTCTCCTCGTTAGCAGAAGCTAACACACCAACTGATAGGTGTTTTGATTTCTGAAACCAAGTAATATGAAAGATGAAATTTAATCGAAATATTCCGCTATAGTAAGTTAGCCTGTGGTTGAACTTGAATGTTCTGCTACACCATGATTCCTCTCTGAGCATGGCATAGAGTTAAGGGAGAACTTCAGTTTTACATATATGCATTTTTGAGGTCCTGCTGGCTCACTTGAACTTCATACCCAACCATGATCAGCCTAAGTTTAGTGACAGATGATCAGTTGACAGTTTATTTGAAACATCAACTTTTCTCTGCAGACAAAACATAAAGTTATAATAACTGGTGCTGTTTCAAAATCAGTGCTACAAAAATACTTTTTGACTTGCAGTGTGTAGCACAGTGTGGTTGAATAAATTTTGTGGGTGTTTATGCAGATAAGTTACCAGGTAAAGGACCCACTGGTAGTTCACAAATTAGTGGTAGTTGTGGCATTGTTCTGTTCAGTTACAGTGCATTAGCAGTCTTGTTCTTGAGATGTATCACTTTCAGAAATATTATATCAGAAAATCTTCCAGTAGGCCAAAATAACCTTAAGGTTGTCTCATAAAAGTAGAGAATAATTGAGCATCTAAATTTGAAATAGATTACTAAGCATTATGGTAAAAAAACATGTTCTTTGCCACCAGTTTTTTGCATATCACCCTAACAATACTATGTAAAGATTACAGATTATAATACTTATACCAATAATTATATAATTTTGAAATTGTCAAATCACACAAGTGAATTCAACTTTGACCTAAAGAACAAAGTATAACAAAATGTATGTATGGATATAACAGTGGCATTATGTGGGGGGGGAATGAGGCTTGAATAAAAATTAGACAGACAGTGTGTGCCTGGAAGTTCACAACTGTGAGCTCCAGGTGATTCCTGGATGAACACTGAAACAGCATGTCACATCATAAAATTTCAGTTTATTCACAGTTGTCATGGAAAATGCAGTTCATCCTACCATGTTGCTGTATCATGTTCAACTTTTGTCACATTTTCTGCAAGAATTAAGGACACAATTCTTTTGACTGCAGTTTCCAGTCCCGTATAATGATGTCAGTGATGCGTGCACCAAGAGCAAAGTGTGTGACTCACACTAATTGAAGAGTATTCTATGCCACGTGTTTCTGGCATCTTTTCTGTGTGCCCTAACCATGTGCCCCACAGACATTATCAGCCACATATTTAATGAGTTAATAAAGTATAAATGATTGATTGCAATTTTAAAGGTCTGCGAGTATTGTTGGATGTGACTTCTTGGGTTCTGAGTGATTTTCAGTAATGACTGTTAAGAAATGGTCTTCCTGTTTGTATGGCAATCATGTTAATATTGAACATTTATATACATAAATATTATTCATTTGAAGTACGATTTTTTAAGTTTTTTTGGTAATTGTTGCTGTTATACAAATAAAGTATGATGTGGTCATGGGATACCACTTGGAAAGCAAGAATGGCTCTTGATATTCTTTCATCTTCATGAAGTATATACGATGCCAATTCTAAGTTAAATGGTATCAGTTTTAGCCAAAGAAACTAATAACTTTGCGGAATCCACGAAATTCAATATATGCTGGTGGGAGGAAATAACAAAAAGAAAGAAAGAAGAAGAAGAAAAAAAGAAAACAGGTGCAAAAAGAAAAGTGTACGATGGACTACTTCGGACCATTCAGGAAGGATGCTGAGACAAAAGTCACCTTTGTAGTGGAAAAGTGTAATTATAAAGAATTGCTCCACAAGTGATATAATTAGGTTTCATTAAAAATTTTCACTGGGAAGGTGGATAATTGTATAGTGGGAAAAGTATGGAACTTCATGACATGATGTGTACTTTTACACAATATTTCTGAATTGGAACAGCAGCCTGTATTAAACTCCTCCCACCTGCAATCCCTGCAGACATAAAAACATTAAAGACATATTTTATTACTTATATTAATAACTTTATTTAAGTTACAACATTGGCACCAATATAAAAAATGAACACAAAACTTTTGGCATTACTTTATGCCTTCAACAATACACCATACTGCAGATCTAATTAAGGCTCATGAAAATTGCACTAATTTATTATGACAAACAAATTACTTTATTGACTCCTGCTTAGAACTATGAAGTACTGTTTCATACACACCACAAATACTTTCATTTAAGTAAATTCTGAAGAGTCAATCAAATGGGAACAGAACCCACACCTAGTTCAAATGAAACTTACTTTAAGTATCTGACTTTAAGTACAAAATGCAGATGGAACTAAATTTGTGTAATTAAACATTAACAGAGTCAAAAGCTACCATAGTCACATGGTAAATAGCTACTGTAAGCCTTCTAATGCTGAATTTTTCGTCCACTGCACTCATACCTCCAATAAGAAAAGAAAACACTCGTGGCAAAATTCAAATTTGTACTTAAAATGCAAACCATTTTCAAAAACACAGTTTTGTTAAATAGGCCTAACTTTATAACATAATGGATTCTATTACAAATATTTTGAAATAAAATATCCTTGCACCTTGTGAATTTTGTACATTTGTGCAGTCATCATGTAGCATTTGTAGGATCTTCATTCCCAGAGACTGTAGAGAGAAGTGGGGATTGTGACCCAAGAGAGAACTTTGTTCGGACCGTGGCTGCTGGTACCCCAGCTATTTGATCAGATGCTACATCACCCACCCACTTGGTACCTGAGTTGGAAGGACCAATGGCCCAAGGTCTCATAGGCAGGGTTGTAGCCTGTCGCTGTGTCAGTGGCAGTCCTGTTTCAATTACTGATTTTCGAGTTTGTTGCAGCAACTGTATTGATGGTGACTGAAATGACTCTTCACTGCTACTTGAACTCACAGCACAACTAGTAGACATATCGGGCACATTTATGTCATGGAATTTCCCTTGGCCCTCCAGTTCTGTCTGCCTGTTGAGAGGAGTTAAAATAGAAGATGCCAGGAACACAAACCCACTGGCACCCTGGTTATTCCCACCCATCCTGCACACACTTTCACACTTGCTGTTTTCTTCTTGTAGAAGGTGGCTCATTTCTTCACATTCATTCCCACTTAAACAGCTGTCTCCAAGTACGTGTGATGACTCATCATATGAAAACTTGCTGTTTGATACATCAGCTGCAATACCTTCATAATCAGTTTCTTTTAAATTGGTTATTTCACAAATACTATGACCTTCCAGAGGCTCTGATACTACTGACTGATAATTATTACCATTTTCTGTTACAGTAACTCTCTTAAGTAATTCTTCATTTCCACATTCAGAGCATGCCAAAAGAATGCTATCAGTTACAGCAACTGATCTCTCATATTGTTTCTCTTCTGCCTTACTTTTACTAGAATTCTTCCTCCTCCCCTCACGGAAGGCACAGCCCACAACATTTGCACTAGCCAACTCAATTCCCCTGTGTTTTCCTCTTCCAACATCATCTGAAGTGACGACTCCACAGCATGTCTCTGATACAAGCAGGGATTCTTCTCTTGCCAGTGGCAGCTGAGAATTTGATGTTGGCAAGGCAACTTTTTCTGGGGCATTTTGCACAAATATCACTCGGTTAAAGGCCTTCCAGCGTCGACACAAATGGAGATACGATTTACACTGTATATACATAAAGATAATACCCCCAGTAAATCCAATGGCCTCAACAATTAGTTTGGTCCAGAATGGCCACTCGAGAATACCTCTGTGAATCTCTTCTGCTGTACGATCAATCAAGACATACAGTGACCACACCACACATGTCAGAGCCACAGCATGGAATGTGACTGAACAGAGCAGTTTGCGGCGCTCCACACCAGACATCTCCAGTGTCTGCCACTGCAACCAACACAGAAAACCTAATTATCTCTGTTATGCCTGTGACACAGCAGGAATAATATATACTTTGTGACATCATTTATTTAACTGTGCTTTTTAAGATGACTAGTTTATGTAGTTTCAAAGGGGAGAATGGAAATGAATGTTGAAGACAGAAGGATGTAGAAGGAACAGCTGTGGCCTGTTTGTAAGGCAAGAGAGTAAGAGAAGACCATAAAATGCTTTGATGGAATATGTCAAGAAAGAACCCACTCAACTGCAACAGTCAGTTGTTCTGTTCATAACATGTATGGCACATTTGCAATGAAAAGTTGCAAAATCAGTGATAAAAAGATAAACACACGTGGAAGGGTGAAATGAATATTCTTGGTTCTGGTCATCATAATATTCTTCGAGATTTTAGACTTGAGTTTTCATTTAAATTGTTTTCAGAAGTACTACTACCACTTCAAAAATTCTTGACAACACACGTAATAGTATCAGTTAAGTATTAGAAGGAGAATTTTTAACAGGGAAGTGCAACAGTTTTAAAAAGGTTTGGTCAGAAAATGCAACTGCTTCCAAGACAATGAAGAACATCATTTCCAGCTAACGGTGAACTGCAGCAATTAATAATGGTTGAACAATTTTTATTGCCTGTTGTACTAAAAAATAATGGATACTGTGAAAGGGCAGTTGACCAACCAGTTCTCCAAAATTATCAAACTGTTTCACTTCTAGACTTTGGGAGCTTTAAGTAATGCTCTGAAAAGTTTCCAACCAGTGCTTACAAGTCATATTGATATCATACAGACAGTATTTCTGAAGACTGAACTTCCACGTACATACTCGTCACAATAATTTTTAAACAGCATTATTTCAGGCCTATATGAAAATCTCACTTGAAATCAAAGTATGGCATTACCAAAAGTCACAAAATTACCTGCAATGTTTTTAACCATTCCAACAACCAGTATTTCTGTTGAGTAGTCAGTCTCTGCTTTGAAGAGGGTCAATACTTATCCAATGCAACAAGCAGGCACAGAAGAGACTCGCTAAATTATCATTAATGACAAGTGAGAAAATACTTCAAGACTTACAAAACAGCCTGAACATATGACTCCACAATAGACATTTTCACTGAAAATAATAGTCGCAAGGAACTGAAGTACAAGCTGTAATGAAGATTTTTAGTTTCTATATTTCCTTCTCTTGTATCCTTCAGTTTATATTTTTGCCCATGTGTGCAGAAGTCCTGTAAGATGTAGATACTCGATGGCCAAACCCTTCTTAAGCCCCCCCCAGCATTTTAATTAAGCGTTACTTTTGAAAAAATCATGCTCCATTACTGGTGGCAATTATTAAGTGATCTGCAAAGGTTTCAGACCCATTTTCTGTTAGGTTCTGTGAAATAAAGTATAATTAAAAATGTCACCCCGCCACATGTCGATTCCTGTGTGTGTTACACGCACAGTCCAGTTTGTGACAGCCAGCTAAATAATACAGCCTCTTAAAATGTCACCTGTTTCAAATGTGAGTTATTTACATATGGCTCAACATGTTTTTACCTATATTCAAATAACTCTTTATTTCAATCAAATGACCAGTGATAGTTGCATTGGATGATGCCTCTGATGATTAACGAACTGGAGTACAGTAGAGGAATACTGAATTTTAAAAAATGCAGTGTCATTTCTTTCTTAGAATTATCACTGCTGTGGTGTGAAAACATGATAATGTTCAACATTGTGATGCATTGCTACAAACTGACAATGTAAAAGTGGCCTAATCCATATTCTGTTGCAGATGGGGTTGTACCACTTTAGTCATAAGCGCTTCATTTCAAGCTACAGCAGTAAGGAGTGTTTGTACAGAGCTAATATAAGTTCTTCTAGTGGGTTAAGGAAGTGTGACACTCCTAATATCACCAAATGATATGACTGCACTGATAATATACAGATGGGATATGTATTCAAAAGTGACCACGAGACAGCAATTCTCATCGCCCTACAGCTAGATGTTCCAAGCATCTTCTGCGTTTTCATTTCAAAAAGATTCATTCATTCCAATGGCATGTGTAGAATGCGACAGTTCCTTGCCGTTCTCAGGAGCTTCTTCCATTCCTCTCTGTTATGTACTTTTTCCTGCCACCCTTCTCCACCAACTATTCTTCCATCCTCTCTCACCTCATCTTGCCATCTATTTCTTGGTCTA
>Ga0123354_10009490_pt1 | contig 14908 bp, 3 predicted proteins | sample TergutLab28metaG_2_FD_97872 | JGI IMG/M metagenome (GOLD analysis project Ga0123354, IMG submission 97872) | Labiotermes labralis P4 segment gut microbial communities from Petit-Saut dam, French Guiana - Lab288 P4 | ecosystem: Host-associated > Arthropoda: Insects > Digestive system > Gut ...
AACGGTCATAACTCCGTAACCGTCCAAAATCGGACACGTTTATATGAACTTTTTTGATCACAAAGACCTAGGAAATCACCTCCTGCAGTTATGCCCTAAAGTCGTGAAACACCCTGTATATATGTAGAGCGAGAGATACAACAAATGTGAAGTATGACACTATGGTTATGCCGATACTAACTGGCACCACCCATATAATAACAAATATTTTAATAAAAAATTTGTGCCAAGAAAATGTTCGGAAGTTTCGCTATGACAGACAGCCATACTAGGAACATCACATATAATACGGAAAGGACTGCAGTCTGAAACTTGAACCCTGAGCGGTGGGGATCACTGCTGGTTCAGGATAAGTACCGGGAGAGAAAGATTTGTGACGATAAGAAAAACAACACGATAAAAATAAGAATTATTATTTTTATTATTATTATTATTATTATTATTATTATTATTATTATTGAACCACCAGTAAATATATCCAAAGTTGTGCTTGCCAACCTGTATTACCTGCAGCACACACTCTTTATATTTATCTCACAATGTATAGCATTTACCACGCATTATCTCTTCTCCTAAGTACCACAAGCTTAGTTACAAATATGGGAACCATGCATTGCTGAAATATCGTGGCATCCCCGCCTGAAGATGGTACAGACTTACTGAAAACCTGAGCGACGTAAATGTACTTGCATCTGTACACTATTTTATGAGTTGTGATACATGTTGCATGTGACTTAATTACATATTATTAAGCTAAGGTTGTGCAAAAAAAAGGCGGTGGAATGTAAACTTAATCCTTATTTTGTTTCCTATAAACTAAGCCCACAGGGTGTTCTACCTTTTAACTTATTCCAGTGTAGGTGTTTTACGTTGCAGGTCGTTTTCTCAGTGTTTGGCAGTCATGTTAGGCACGGAAAATTTATGCTCTGTGAGTGCCTTTTAGAAGCGTTGTTCCTCGCAAATGGAGCCTGCAATTTAAACTCAAATTTTTTTGCGAATAATTCTACCTTTAATGAAAAGAAAACAATTTGCATTCTCGTATTGCCTTCAACATCATTATACGAGTTACAGTTTTCTTTATTACAACTTTTAAACATTCTTGGAACTGTTTTTAGAAGGTCTGTCGAATTTCCCGTTATCTTAAGCCGTAATATAAATGAAACTGTAATTAAAGTTTTGTCTCACTAACATTTCTACCTGCGCCTCTAGAAAAATTTATACACACTTTTGTCAGCATACATATCAATTCGAAAAGTCCATAATCCTTTAAATCGTTTTGGAAGATAATAAAACAGATTGACTCGTATTTTAGTTGTGTCTTATAATAAAAAAATAGGTAATTCTGCTGTCATGAATATTGAATGACACCTTATTTCCACCTAAATACACGTGTTTTAAAGGCGGAATTGTGAGTTTGATGAAGATAAACCTTGTTATTGATGTGTTTCTTAAAGGGCCAATAAAATCTTTTGTTCCCGATGAGTAATTAGCTATAGCAGGGCACTCTTCGCAACATAACATTACACAACACGGCATGCTGCCACAATACCCAACTGGTACAGCGAAATTAAAGTGACTTTTTATAGTGTGACTTTAGCAACGACGATATGGCTCCCTGATGATGGTCCTAGGACCGAAATATGTCGGGAGCGTTTTTAATATTTTAATTTGTAAATTTTATATATGTGAAGTATTTGGTATAATAATTGAGTAAATACTGAGTTCTTATTGAACAAGCTATGTGCATTATTTTGTACCAATTTCATGCCGTTCTTTTCATTACAATAAAAGTGAAATTCTTCGTCTCCAGCCTAATTTTATTTGATCTAATTCTATCGTAGGTACAAATATTTTCCTTAGTATCATTTTTTTACCTACTGCGGTCTTGTTATTTCTTTAGAACAAGATCAAATTTTCATAATAATCAAAATTATTCTCTCTTATTTCGTAATAAGTAGTAAGAGTATACAAGTCAGCAGGGCTTCACAGCCTAATAATAAAAAAATATGCTAAATTTTTTTCCCATTATTGTCCTTGAATATACTTTTAAATTGCCACTTTCTTTTCCAGTTGTATTTTAACTTTTATCACATTTTAGAATAATTTATTATCTCTCTCTATCACAAATCTCTTCTGAATATTTATGAAGACCGTGAAAACAGACTTCGTTTTCCATTCTTCACTCCTAGACGAAAACCGCAGTAGCGTCTAATATATTCTCTTTACATTTATCATTGTACCGGTATTTAGCCAAATACGCAATTGTCATCATGCCTGTATCTTTATCATTTTTGTGATTTATGACCTAGGAAGTCACTATCATCAAACTTGCAACTTTATGTTGTACGTGTGTTATGTCCATTAAGTCACTGTTATCACATCTATGTCTCTATCATTTACTGATATTTGGACCATTAAATCATTATTATCGCAAAATAAAAGAATAACTCTTTTCCCTCCCCATTTTCATGATCCTGCCCGCCAGCATCTTCTAGGGCAGGCTTGGAAATTGATATTAACGAAAAAATCCGTGGTTTGGGTCCGCACACACGTAAATGCGACACGCATAAAGCAATGTTCATTCGCACAGAGACTTTTACAGATAAAGCTTTAACATTTTGTGATCATTAATTGAAAGCAACAACAAGGAATGGCCTAAAGTCGTGTCTGGCTGTTTTATAATGAAGGACTTATAATGGCTGAAAAACTTAAGGAATGATATTCGTTATGTTTATGGCGTATATGGAGGGGTCTCTGATTAATTAAAGCGAAGGGAAAGAGTTCTGGAAGTAGCGAGAAAATGGAATGTCACGTGACATTCCTTGGCTGGGACTCGTGAGTTTTGTGGGGGATATTCCTTTCAAGACTGGGCCACTCTTGGCGTGTTTAATAACAATAACGACTAATTTCTATTGCGTCTTAGCGTGTTCTGACGCTGTTCATGACCGACAGAAGTCCACTAACCAATGAGGGGTTTCTCGTGAGCCTGTGGGTTCAAAAGAAATGATGAAGAGCCCAAAGGTATGAGGAAATAAGAACTAAAGCTGCCTTGCATTTTAGAAAGTCAACTACAATGGAAGCTAGTTTCAGTAAATAAAAAAAAAAACATTCCAAATGGATCAGTGCTAGATGCGAAAGGAAGTGTAAAGGTGTTGAATTATGTGAACTTTCGGGATTTATTTAGCCTCTGCAAATGCGTTTAGAGACTCTGGTTCGAGATTCAATTGTGAAAATAAGTTTGTGACGGACATTAAGTGTGGTATTTTATGCTGCAAAAATGCAGGTGCCACCACCTTTTAATCTGCTGAAAATTGTCGGGCGATACTTCTCACAGTCTTCTTGCCTCAACAGACCCCATGTGACTACTTGTGGAATATGACAATCATAGAACATTTTAACCCAGTGTTTAAAATTAGAACGATAGACAAGGCAGAAAGAAGTAACATGATGTTTTTTTAGAGGCAAATGTACCTGAACGCAATAAGTTGGACATTTTTACAGTAACTCTTTTCGTTACAAGGAGGAGTACGAAATTTTTTGTGTAGAATAATTACAAATATTCTTTAAAAAGTGGATGTTAAATATTTATATAAAGCATCAATTATAAATATAACGACAGTACTAAATTTTAAAATTTGCCAAAATTTCAAATGAAACGTGCATTTAAGAATAATTTATTTTTAAAATGAAAGAAACAACAGAGAAGAACCAGCAGTTCTAGCAGTAATATAAGTAGTAGTAGTAGTAGTAGTAGTAGTAGCAGTAGTAGAAGCAGTAGCAGGAGCTGCAGCAGTAGATCTTGTTACGGTAGAAGCAACAACAACAAAACCACAACAATAAAAACAAACATCCTTTAGTGGACCTGACGGAGAGAATTTCGTAAATTGTAGCTTTGTTATTAATCCCCGTAAAAAAAAGATTTACACCAACCAACTTCTTATTACGGATATAAAAATTAAAAAAATAAACTATAAGAAAAAAGTCAATGTGGAAAAGCATAATTTTCTTATTTCTCTCACCATCTGCAACAAAAATAACAAAAAAAATAATAATTAGTAAAAATTTTCTGTTGATTTTGGAAAAGGAAATTAGTCCATATCCAAACATTTTGACATTTTCCATAATCAATTTCATATCTTTTTCCTACATTTGATTTTTTGGGGTTGAAAAATGAAATTCAGAAAATTCGTAATGCTACATACTCGTATGGAACAATTTTGAACACAGATCTGCACCTGTGTAATACTCTTGGAACTACATGTTTCCAAGTACGTGCAGCAATAAAAACTTAGCTTCCGTAGTCAGATATTCTGTGTTAAGAAAACTAGGTTGTGTCCTTGTTTCTGATGGCTGTAAAAATTACGTGCATTTCTCAACTGTAAATCTAAAAGATTACGTTACATACGTAAGTATACCAATGTACTTGTGGCTAACTGAACATACGTGTATACTGCAGAGGTGCGTGAGCTTTATTATAGATCTGTTTAAAACGCAATGTTTATTTCAATTATAATCACATAACCACATTTTCTTCTCTCTGACTCTACGCATGAATTAAGGGTAAATTTTTAATATTTCTGTGATATATTCCAAAAAGTTTCAGTCCAATTGTTCTTAATGGAAGCAAGGTTACTAATTGTCATTTAGGAATTTCCAGTCCTCAGCATTAATGCAACTTATCGATTAATGGCATGCTGCATGTCGCAGGGTATCTCTACTTCATAACGAATATGAAATTGAATTCAAAAGTGGGCAATCAGGGTAATGGAAGCAATTGCTGTAAGTAAGTTTTTCGTTATTATCTGCTGTGTCTTTTTTTCAGGTAGTCTAATTCATTATCAAAATTTCGTCATAATTTCTTTACACAAGATACAAGGTTACCATGTCAATGTGTTGTATAATCCGACTCATATAACTTCATTTTCTTGTGTCTTCATGGTCCTCATTACCAGATCATCCAGGAAATAAGCCCAGTTGCCTGTTTTGTCCGCGTTACGTCCATTTCTTTAATACCACATTCGGATGGACCCTTCACAGGTTATTTCAGTTTCCTGGTCCTTGGTCATTCTAGAGGCCAGTTCAGTCACAGGCTCACTTTTCCGTTGAACTGCCATTCTTCAGACGTGTTTCTTTCATTCGCTCCTACCTTCTTGATGTGAAGTTTCATATGTAATTCCTGTATTTTCACTGACATTTTGTGTCATTTCAAAGTTGCTGCTACTTAGTTAAAAAGCCACAGACTGGAATGTTTAAATTATGCCTTCCTTGTTGCCTTTCACAACAGAAATTATGATCCATTTCAAATACATCTTTCTGATAACACTCATTATTTTATTATAATTTGTTTACTGTATTCTTCTAATTTCCTTTGTGGGATATTTTTAATTTTCCACTTCAATTTCTAAAACCGGAGATCTTATGACGAAAGATATATTACACATGTTACAATTTTGAACTGCACTTAAATGCCAATATATGTAGGTGTATGTTGGGTTCTAAATTAATCTCGGTGCACTATTAACCTAAGTACTAGAAAGAAGTTAGTTTTATTATATGGCCGCCTTACTCCCAGCGAAAGGCTAACAGTAAGCCGTGTATACGAAGCTGACAATACGCCCACTGGGCTAGTGATAAAGGTGGAAAAGAAGATCTCACTTCAGGAGTGAATTAAACTTGCTTCTGCACCGCAAATAAACAACAAGGGAAGGCGTGGGCTGAGATATTTTGCCTCAAGACAGAAATAAATTTTAGCCCTAGAGGACAGAGTAATAAACTTTCGAGTACCTTAATTTGCTAGAAGTTTCTTGACTAGCTCAAAAAAATTCTTAGCTTTTGAGGTTGTTCCGGTTTTTTTAGTTGGTTGGTTGGTTGGTTAATTAGTTACCTGGTCATATTCTTAGTCTCTTTTTGCAGGTGGGTACACTTAAGGAATATATGGAGTTTATTTAACATCGTATTTACTTTCCATGTTCTTGAATCAGATTTACAAATCATCTAACAGTCTGTAGACGTCTAATTTTTCGAACAGCGACCTTTCGTGATAAAAAATTATATTACCATTTTCTAAAGTCCTTTACTGGTTCCGATATATAGAAATTAGACCACGTGACTAGCATGCCGGCTACTGGACCGTTTTCTAAACCACTGCATTTGAGCCCACAGTCTCACGTCTATTTATTGACAGAGCATATATGCGTTTCTTTCGTTTTAACGTTTAGGTCACCAGCACGTTTTCTGGCACATTTCGTGTACATATATTTCCCATTACCCTCATCGTCCCTTCTCCTTATTTTATTGAAGTATGTGCATAATGGGGATGTCAATACGCAGATGAAGTGGGCATATTAAGAGGCTCAAAATATGCAGTCACAAGAACAGTCCACGTCATAAGGCTCACAATATGCAGTCACAATAACAGTTTACGTCACAAGGCTCACAATATACAGTTCTGCCAACTTTTTTGTCTCATTCTTTCTCTTACAACCAAATATTCTCCTAGCACTCTGTTCTTAGATACCCGTCATTACGGTGACAAATTATTTTAAGAGTTTGAGCCAGAAACAAAGTTTCTTATTTTATTTCTGTCAGAAAACTCTTACATTTTCATATGTTGTTGTGTTTTCTGTCTGCTAGACGGCACGTTCTTCACCACTGCAAGAAATGCAGTGCTGGCTCAGAGTTATTTCTGAGTGAGTGGATAAGTGAAAATTTGTACGTTGCTTTTATATCTCTGTGGGCCCCAAAACATGGAACCCATAAACATCCACGGATACATTTTTTCTGTGTATGGTGTGAATGCCAAGTCCGTACTATAAGTTCGGAAATGCTACATTGAACTTAGAATTTATCGATTGAATATCATGGATGAGGACAGTAGCTTCCTTTCTTCAACACCAAACCCCACACACCACAAAGCCTCGGCTTGTTTGCCTCTGAATTTCACGTGTTCGGCAAACTGAAAACGCATTTCCGAAGTCATGATTTCCATATGACATCATAGTCACAGCCAACGCTCAGACGGGACTACGAGAGCAGGGCGTCTCGTTGTACCTTCAGGACTTGGAAAAGCTCATCACAAACAATGACAAGTGCCTGAAAAACTTTTACGGCTATGTGACGAAATAAAGTACTGTTGTTGAAGTATAAATATTTGCTTTGTATAGTCTTACCTCTAGTCACCTAAAGAAATGAGTAAAATAACTCAAAAATATATTCTCGGGCTCCCGGACGCTTCAGATTTTTTGGGTGGCGATTAAACAAATTTTCTAGAAATATCTCGGTCCTTATTTTAATAATTGGCCAACGAGATGCAACACGAATCAGTCTATTTATTATTCTGCAAGTTCACTCTACATGTTTCGAGTGTCAACCACACCCATCATCAGGAGTACTCAAAACATTAACTGCAGCCTCCGGTAATGGTGTAGCTAACCTTCCTCCAACGTGGCCAAGCTAGCTTGGCCACGTTGGAGGAAGGTTAGCTACACCATTACCGGAGGCTGCAGTTAATGTTTTGAGTACTCCTGATGATGGGTGTGGTTGACACTCGAAACATGTAGAGTGAACTTGCAGAATAATAAATAGACTGATTCGTGTTGCATCTCGTTGGCCAATTATTAAAATAAGGACCGAGATATTTCTAGAAAATTTGTTTAATCGCCACCCAAAAAATCTGAAGCGTCCGGGAGCCCGAGAATATATTTTTGAGTTATTTTACTCATTTCTTTAGGTGACTAGAGGTAAGACTATACAAAGCAAATATTTATACTTCAACAACAGTACTTTATTTCGTCACATAGCCGTAAAAGTTTTTCAGGCACTTGTCATTGTTTGTGATGAGCTTTTCCAAGTCCTGAAGGTACAACGAGACGCCCTGCTCTCGTAGTCCCGTCTGAGCGTTGGCTGTGACTATGATGTCATATGGAAATCATGACTTCGGAAATGCGTTTTCAGTTTGCCGAACACGTGAAATTCAGAGGCAAACAAGCCGAGGCTTTGTGGTGTGTGGGGTTTGGTGTTGAAGAAAGGAAGCTACTGTCCTCATCCATGATATTCAATCGATAAATTCTAAGTTCAATGTAGCATTTCCGAACTTATAGTACGGACTTGGCATTCACACCATACACAGAAAAAATGTATCCGTGGATGTTTATGGGTTCCATGTTTTGGGGCCCACAGAGATATAAAAGCAACGTACAAATTTTCACTTATCCACTCACTCAGAAATAACTCTGAGCCAGCACTGCATTTCTTGCAGTGGTGAAGAACGTGCCGTCTAGCAGACAGAAAACACAACAACATATGAAAATGTAAGAGTTTTCTGACAGAAATAAAATAAGAAACTTTGTTTCTGGCTCAAACTCTTAAAATAATTTGTCACCGTAATGACGGGTATCTAAGAACAGAGTGCTAGGAGAATATTTGGTTGTAAGAGAAAGAATGAGACAAAAAAGTTGGCAGAACTGTATATTGTGAGCCTTGTGACGTAAACTGTTATTGTGACTGCATATTGTGAGCCTTATGACGTGGACTGTTCTTGTGACTGCATATTTTGAGCCTCTTAATATGCCCACTTCATCTGCGTATTGACATCCCCATTATGCACATACTTCAATAAAATAAGGAGAAGGGACGATGAGGGTAATGGGAAATATATGTACACGAAATGTGCCAGAAAACGTGCTGGTGACCTAAACGTTAAAACGAAAGAAACGCATATATGCTCTGTCAATAAATAGACGTGAGACTGTGGGCTCAAATGCAGTGGTTTAGAAAACGGTCCAGTAGCCGGCATGCTAGTCACGTGGTCTAATTTCTATATATCGGAACCAGTAAAGGACTTTAGAAAATGGTAATATAATTTTTTATCACGAAAGGTCGCTGTTCGAAAAATTAGACGTCTACAGACTGTTAGATGATTTGTAAATCTGATTCAAGAACATGGAAAGTAAATACGATGTTAAATAAACTCCATATATTCCTTAAGTGTACCCACCTGCAAAAAGAGACTAAGAATATGACCAGGTAACTAATTAACCAACCAACCAACCAACTAAAAAAACCGGAACAACCTCAAAAGCTAAGAATTTTTTTGAGCTAGTCAAGAAACTTCTAGCAAATTAAGGTACTCGAAAGTTTATTACTCTGTCCTCTAGGGCTAAAATTTATTTCTGTCTTGAGGCAAAATATCTCAGCCCACGCCTTCCCTTGTTGTTTATTTGCGGTGCAGAAGCAAGTTTAATTCACTCCTGAAGTGAGATCTTCTTTTCCACCTTTATCACTAGCCCAGTGGGCGTATTGTCAGCTTCGTATACACGGCTTACTGTTAGCCTTTCGCTGGGAGTAAGGCGGCCATATAATAAAACTAACTTCTTTCTAGTACTTAGGTTAATAGTGCACCGAGATTAATTTAGAACCCAACATACACCTACATATATTGGCATTTAAGTGCAGTTCAAAATTGTAACATGTGTAATATATCTTTCGTCATAAGATCTCCGGTTTTAGAAATTGAAGTGGAAAATTAAAAATATCCCACAAAGGAAATTAGAAGAATACAGTAAACAAATTATAATAAAATAATGAGTGTTATCAGAAAGATGTATTTGAAATGGATCATAATTTCTGTTGTGAAAGGCAACAAGGAAGGCATAATTTAAACATTCCAGTCTGTGGCTTTTTAACTAAGTAGCAGCAACTTTGAAATGACACAAAATGTCAGTGAAAATACAGGAATTACATATGAAACTTCACATCAAGAAGGTAGGAGCGAATGAAAGAAACACGTCTGAAGAATGGCAGTTCAACGGAAAAGTGAGCCTGTGACTGAACTGGCCTCTAGAATGACCAAGGACCAGGAAACTGAAATAACCTGTGAAGGGTCCATCCGAATGTGGTATTAAAGAAATGGACGTAACGCGGACAAAACAGGCAACTGGGCTTATTTCCTGGATGATCTGGTAATGAGGACCATGAAGACACAAGAAAATGAAGTTATATGAGTCGGATTATACAACACATTGACATGGTAACCTTGTATCTTGTGTAAAGAAATTATGACGAAATTTTGATAATGAATTAGACTACCTGAAAAAAAGACACAGCAGATAATAACGAAAAACTTACTTACAGCAATTGCTTCCATTACCCTGATTGCCCACTTTTGAATTCAATTTCATATTCGTTATGAAGTAGAGATACCCTGCGACATGCAGCATGCCATTAATCGATAAGTTGCATTAATGCTGAGGACTGGAAATTCCTAAATGACAATTAGTAACCTTGCTTCCATTAAGAACAATTGGACTGAAACTTTTTGGAATATATCACAGAAATATTAAAAATTTACCCTTAATTCATGCGTAGAGTCAGAGAGAAGAAAATGTGGTTATGTGATTATAATTGAAATAAACATTGCGTTTTAAACAGATCTATAATAAAGCTCACGCACCTCTGCAGTATACACGTATGTTCAGTTAGCCACAAGTACATTGGTATACTTACGTATGTAACGTAATCTTTTAGATTTACAGTTGAGAAATGCACGTAATTTTTACAGCCATCAGAAACAAGGACACAACCTAGTTTTCTTAACACAGAATATCTGACTACGGAAGCTAAGTTTTTATTGCTGCACGTACTTGGAAACATGTAGTTCCAAGAGTATTACACAGGTGCAGATCTGTGTTCAAAATTGTTCCATACGAGTATGTAGCATTACGAATTTTCTGAATTTCATTTTTCAACCCCAAAAAATCAAATGTAGGAAAAAGATATGAAATTGATTATGGAAAATGTCAAAATGTTTGGATATGGACTAATTTCCTTTTCCAAAATCAACAGAAAATTTTTACTAATTATTATTTTTTTTGTTATTTTTGTTGCAGATGGTGAGAGAAATAAGAAAATTATGCTTTTCCACATTGACTTTTTTCTTATAGTTTATTTTTTTAATTTTTATATCCGTAATAAGAAGTTGGTTGGTGTAAATCTTTTTTTTACGGGGATTAATAACAAAGCTACAATTTACGAAATTCTCTCCGTCAGGTCCACTAAAGGATGTTTGTTTTTATTGTTGTGGTTTTGTTGTTGTTGCTTCTACCGTAACAAGATCTACTGCTGCAGCTCCTGCTACTGCTTCTACTACTGCTACTACTACTACTACTACTACTACTACTTATATTACTGCTAGAACTGCTGGTTCTTCTCTGTTGTTTCTTTCATTTTAAAAATAAATTATTCTTAAATGCACGTTTCATTTGAAATTTTGGCAAATTTTAAAATTTAGTACTGTCGTTATATTTATAATTGATGCTTTATATAAATATTTAACATCCACTTTTTAAAGAATATTTGTAATTATTCTACACAAAAAATTTCGTACTCCTCCTTGTAACGAAAAGAGTTACTGTAAAAATGTCCAACTTATTGCGTTCAGGTACATTTGCCTCTAAAAAAACATCATGTTACTTCTTTCTGCCTTGTCTATCGTTCTAATTTTAAACACTGGGTTAAAATGTTCTATGATTGTCATATTCCACAAGTAGTCACATGGGGTCTGTTGAGGCAAGAAGACTGTGAGAAGTATCGCCCGACAATTTTCAGCAGATTAAAAGGTGGTGGCACCTGCATTTTTGCAGCATAAAATACCACACTTAATGTCCGTCACAAACTTATTTTCACAATTGAATCTCGAACCAGAGTCTCTAAACGCATTTGCAGAGGCTAAATAAATCCCGAAAGTTCACATAATTCAACACCTTTACACTTCCTTTCGCATCTAGCACTGATCCATTTGGAATGTTTTTTTTTTTATTTACTGAAACTAGCTTCCATTGTAGTTGACTTTCTAAAATGCAAGGCAGCTTTAGTTCTTATTTCCTCATACCTTTGGGCTCTTCATCATTTCTTTTGAACCCACAGGCTCACGAGAAACCCCTCATTGGTTAGTGGACTTCTGTCGGTCATGAACAGCGTCAGAACACGCTAAGACGCAATAGAAATTAGTCGTTATTGTTATTAAACACGCCAAGAGTGGCCCAGTCTTGAAAGGAATATCCCCCACAAAACTCACGAGTCCCAGCCAAGGAATGTCACGTGACATTCCATTTTCTCGCTACTTCCAGAACTCTTTCCCTTCGCTTTAATTAATCAGAGACCCCTCCATATACGCCATAAACATAACGAATATCATTCCTTAAGTTTTTCAGCCATTATAAGTCCTTCATTATAAAACAGCCAGACACGACTTTAGGCCATTCCTTGTTGTTGCTTTCAATTAATGATCACAAAATGTTAAAGCTTTATCTGTAAAAGTCTCTGTGCGAATGAACATTGCTTTATGCGTGTCGCATTTACGTGTGTGCGGACCCAAACCACGGATTTTTTCGTTAATATCAATTTCCAAGCCTGCCCTAGAAGATGCTGGCGGGCAGGATCATGAAAATGGGGAGGGAAAAGAGTTATTCTTTTATTTTGCGATAATAATGATTTAATGGTCCAAATATCAGTAAATGATAGAGACATAGATGTGATAACAGTGACTTAATGGACATAACACACGTACAACATAAAGTTGCAAGTTTGATGATAGTGACTTCCTAGGTCATAAATCACAAAAATGATAAAGATACAGGCATGATGACAATTGCGTATTTGGCTAAATACCGGTACAATGATAAATGTAAAGAGAATATATTAGACGCTACTGCGGTTTTCGTCTAGGAGTGAAGAATGGAAAACGAAGTCTGTTTTCACGGTCTTCATAAATATTCAGAAGAGATTTGTGATAGAGAGAGATAATAAATTATTCTAAAATGTGATAAAAGTTAAAATACAACTGGAAAAGAAAGTGGCAATTTAAAAGTATATTCAAGGACAATAATGGGAAAAAAATTTAGCATATTTTTTTATTATTAGGCTGTGAAGCCCTGCTGACTTGTATACTCTTACTACTTATTACGAAATAAGAGAGAATAATTTTGATTATTATGAAAATTTGATCTTGTTCTAAAGAAATAACAAGACCGCAGTAGGTAAAAAAATGATACTAAGGAAAATATTTGTACCTACGATAGAATTAGATCAAATAAAATTAGGCTGGAGACGAAGAATTTCACTTTTATTGTAATGAAAAGAACGGCATGAAATTGGTACAAAATAATGCACATAGCTTGTTCAATAAGAACTCAGTATTTACTCAATTATTATACCAAATACTTCACATATATAAAATTTACAAATTAAAATATTAAAAACGCTCCCGACATATTTCGGTCCTAGGACCATCATCAGGGAGCCATATCGTCGTTGCTAAAGTCACACTATAAAAAGTCACTTTAATTTCGCTGTACCAGTTGGGTATTGTGGCAGCATGCCGTGTTGTGTAATGTTATGTTGCGAAGAGTGCCCTGCTATAGCTAATTACTCATCGGGAACAAAAGATTTTATTGGCCCTTTAAGAAACACATCAATAACAAGGTTTATCTTCATCAAACTCACAATTCCGCCTTTAAAACACGTGTATTTAGGTGGAAATAAGGTGTCATTCAATATTCATGACAGCAGAATTACCTATTTTTTTATTATAAGACACAACTAAAATACGAGTCAATCTGTTTTATTATCTTCCAAAACGATTTAAAGGATTATGGACTTTTCGAATTGATATGTATGCTGACAAAAGTGTGTATAAATTTTTCTAGAGGCGCAGGTAGAAATGTTAGTGAGACAAAACTTTAATTACAGTTTCATTTATATTACGGCTTAAGATAACGGGAAATTCGACAGACCTTCTAAAAACAGTTCCAAGAATGTTTAAAAGTTGTAATAAAGAAAACTGTAACTCGTATAATGATGTTGAAGGCAATACGAGAATGCAAATTGTTTTCTTTTCATTAAAGGTAGAATTATTCGCAAAAAAATTTGAGTTTAAATTGCAGGCTCCATTTGCGAGGAACAACGCTTCTAAAAGGCACTCACAGAGCATAAATTTTCCGTGCCTAACATGACTGCCAAACACTGAGAAAACGACCTGCAACGTAAAACACCTACACTGGAATAAGTTAAAAGGTAGAACACCCTGTGGGCTTAGTTTATAGGAAACAAAATAAGGATTAAGTTTACATTCCACCGCCTTTTTTTTGCACAACCTTAGCTTAATAATATGTAATTAAGTCACATGCAACATGTATCACAACTCATAAAATAGTGTACAGATGCAAGTACATTTACGTCGCTCAGGTTTTCAGTAAGTCTGTACCATCTTCAGGCGGGGATGCCACGATATTTCAGCAATGCATGGTTCCCATATTTGTAACTAAGCTTGTGGTACTTAGGAGAAGAGATAATGCGTGGTAAATGCTATACATTGTGAGATAAATATAAAGAGTGTGTGCTGCAGGTAATACAGGTTGGCAAGCACAACTTTGGATATATTTACTGGTGGTTCAATAATAATAATAATAATAATAATAATAATAATAATAATAAAAATAATAATTCTTATTTTTATCGTGTTGTTTTTCTTATCGTCACAAATCTTTCTCTCCCGGTACTTATCCTGAACCAGCAGTGATCCCCACCGCTCAGGGTTCAAGTTTCAGACTGCAGTCCTTTCCGTATTATATGTGATGTTCCTAGTATGGCTGTCTGTCATAGCGAAACTTCCGAACATTTTCTTGGCACAAATTTTTTATTAAAATATTTGTTATTATATGGGTGGTGCCAGTTAGTATCGGCATAACCATAGTGTCATACTTCACATTTGTTGTATCTCTCGCTCTACATATATACAGGGTGTTTCACGACTTTAGGGCATAACTGCAGGAGGTGATTTCCTAGGTCTTTGTGATCAAAAAAGTTCATATAAACGTGTCCGATTTTGGACGGTTACGGAGTTATGACCGTT
>Ga0123354_10009492_pt1 | contig 14907 bp, 6 predicted proteins | sample TergutLab28metaG_2_FD_97872 | JGI IMG/M metagenome (GOLD analysis project Ga0123354, IMG submission 97872) | Labiotermes labralis P4 segment gut microbial communities from Petit-Saut dam, French Guiana - Lab288 P4 | ecosystem: Host-associated > Arthropoda: Insects > Digestive system > Gut ...
AGAGCAAAGCTTGCTGTAAAAATTTTCTTTCTGATTGTCATCTGCATCTTCATTTGGAGCATAGATTCCTAAGATGTTCACGTCATGTCCATTCAATCGCATTTGTACTTGTACTATTCGTTCGTCGATACATTGCCATTCCTTTATACATTTCTTATATTTCTTTTTAATGAGAAGCGAGACCCCACATTTGGCTCGTTGATCTTTATTGACGCCACTGTATATCTGGATGTAGTTTCTTTCGTCTTCTATGCCATTTCCTTTTGGTTTCTGTAAGGGCCGCAATATCTATTTTTAGGCGTTCAAGTTCTCTGAAGACTTCAATTCATTTAGTGCTTATACCTTGCACGTTCCAATTCTCAGTAGCCTTTTCCGTTGCCATTGTCGATTACCATTGCTGGAGTCCAGGTTCTGAGGCATTTTTGCAGGATTTTTAGCAAAAGTGTTTTTTTTCCAAGTGCAGGGGAGCGCTAGCCCTACGCCTCAACCCCCTACTAGGAGGACCAGAATTTTCTGTCAGGGTTTATTCCCTTAGCCGAGCAATCCCGTTTTATCACGTGTGATAACAATTATATAAAGCGGTTAGGAGAGACTCTGTAGTAGTTCTTAACCTATCTACCTATAAAAAAAAATAATTTAAACAAGGACGTGTAGGTGAAATAATCGCTTGAGGACAGACGTTTTTGGATTCCACTGCTGTGACTAACCAGCCTGAACTGTGAGGCATGTAGGTGGGATCGTAACTGACCAAACATCTCTGCTACAGAATGGTTTGGACAGATTTGCTTCAGAATACCTGACTATTTCTTCATATCAGCCATAGGTTCTTTATCATGCTTCGCACTCCTTTAGATGATTTATTCAAATGTGTTCGTAGACGCATGTGCCTGTGAGTTGTTTTGTGCATGTGTAAAATTGTTTCAAATGTTTATTTATGTTAATTTGACTTGTTAAGTTAATCGTCAAAAATTTCTCCTCTTATTAATATCAGAATATTATTATTAACTTACAGGAAAAAAATTAATGTTCAGTAGAACAGTTTTTTTTTTTTAAATCTTGTATATTTTAACTTACAGCCCCCTTTAGAAACAATAGATCAGATGCAGGATTTTCAAGGAAGTTCTGCGTATTGGTGTAGTGCAGTTTACGTTGTGTTTATCTCCATGAACTAGGTTTCATGTGAACCAAAGTCACATATCAGTTGTTTTGGGAGGGGTGTAGGCTCCTACTAGTTTAGCTGAGGGGACAATTGATGGTACATGGTGGTTGGACAGTGTTCTGCAGGGTGTTTTTCTTGCTTTGTTTCTCCATGCTCCCTTGCAGTAGTTCAGTTAAATTGTGCCTCTCATCATCCTGATAATATCTGGTGAAAGATGATAATCTTCCATACAGGTCTCTTTCTCTCCCTGCAGGATTTTAAGTGTAAACATGATATACTTTTTAATTACATTAAAAGACTTTCTGCAGTTAATACACAGGACATGTTACTGCAGCACAACTTTCAGCTCCCTGTTAGGAGATTTAGTCATCTTCCAATTTCTGTTATCCAGGGTTACCACAAAACAGTAATAATAATAATAATAATGTCAAGAGACATTAAAATGGTATTTGGGATTGAAAAGTGCAGAACATTATGTATTGCAAAGGGGAAACTAGAGATGAGAAACTTCACAACAGAGGATGATGACACAATGGAAGCCATGAATGAGGATGACATGTATAGATACCTGGGCCACATGCAAGCTAAACAAATTAATCATGTCCGAATGAAACAGAAGCTAGGCGAAGAATAATTAAATCACACAAAAAGCATATTAAAGACAAAGTTGAATGGAAAAAATGCGATAAAAGTTATCAATACTTATGCGACCCCAGTACTAACTTTTAGATTCGGAATAGTGAAATGGACACCTACAGACTTAGAGAACCTCCAAACCAAAATGAGAATGTTACTCATGAGATACAGATTTCACCACCACCATGCTGCAAAGGAAAGACTTACTCTACCACGGCAAATAGGTGGCAGAGGATTGATTGATGTAACTCAACTATGTGATAAACGGGTGAAGCTCCTTCAGACATACTTCTTAAACAAACAGGTCACATGTCTCTTCATGCTGCAGTAGTAAAAGCAGACGATAGGTGAGCACCACTGGACTTGGTCCGGCAAATGCAAATGAACTCCCCAGAGATGAAGAATATAATAACAAAGTCAAGAAACAATGGTCCCGAAAAGACTTGCATGGCCGCCATCTGTATGACCTCGGCCAACAATGTGTAGACATAAAAGCGTCGAACAAATTGCTGACAAACGCGGATTTGTTCGCCAAAACAGAGCGCTTTTTAACAGCAATACAGGACCAAGACATACTAACAAGAAACTACAAGAAATATATTTTGAAACAGCCAGACACCGAAGAGCTGTGCAGAAGATGTGAAAAGAATCGCAGACAATCCAACACATTACTGCAGCATGTGAGCAACTAGCACCTACCTAGTATGTAAAGAGACATGATGGACTGGCCAAAATTATCCGACAGAAACTGGCAGAAGCAGCCGAATTTATTAACGATAAAAGTCCATATTATAAGTACACACCAGCCAGTGTACTGGAGAATGAAAATTTCAAGCTGTACTGGAATCACAGCATACTTACGGACGAAACAATACCTTTTAATCTACCTGACATAATTTTTATGAATAAGAAAACAAAGAACACCTTTTTGATAGACATAGCTGTCCCTAAGACACATAATCTCGCCAAAACAATAACCGACAAACAAAACAAGTACCAAGAACTGGCGAATGAAATATGTGCTATGTGGAAGCAAAAGACAGCACAAGTGTTCCTGATAGTGATATCAATTACGGTAGTAATTCCAAAGTCACTATCACAAAGTATAACAAGACTTAACCTGCACCCAAATACATATATACAACTGCAAAAATCTGTAATTCTTGGCACGTGTTCAATTGTAAGAAACTTTTTAAACAACAAGTAAGACCACCTAGCCTAATCCTGTTGATTATTACATCCTAGGATAGGTGAATATTTCCCGGTCAAAGCTGAGAAGTGAAAAATTTGATGATGATGATAATAATAATAATAATAATAGTTTATTGGAAGTCACAAAGGGGTCAAGCTAAGATGGTAATCTTGCATCAACAAAAGATTTCTCTTGAGTGATGTCTGAGTAGCCAACATGTCAGTGTAGTAGAATGACCACAGCGACAAAATCAGAAAACTCGTAAGTGTTAAGATTGCTGTCTTCTGGGATGTGATTGCTGCATAGTTTTTTAGTTAGATACCAAGACCTTGGAGGAATTTGCAGGCTCTGTAGTATGAGGGTGAGTCAAATGAAAACCTTAAATATGTTTTACCGTGCAATTTATTGAACACAAAAGGTACACAATGACTTCATTTTTCAATGTACTGCCACCTGTTGGCCACTTTTCAAACCATGAGTATCATTGTTGAAACTTACAAAACAGTCGAACTGTGGTTTGAATTTTTATCGTACTTTTAAGGTTTTCATTTGACTCTCCCTCGTATATTTCTGTCCTGAACATAGCTGGTTCCTCCAAAATGTTGGTATCTATCTGTAAAACTATGTGTCATATAATCCCAGGGTACCCTCATAACCGTAATGTTTACCACCTAAAGACCTTGAATCCCAGTTGTAAGGTGAGAAAACTTAGAATTTGGGTTTATGTGTTTTCATATGGGTGTAAAGAGAATAGTAATTGTATGGTTGTAGGAATTTAACATTGTTGACTGAACTTAAATTAACACCTAATCCAGGACTTGCTGATACCAGCCTTCAAGACCCAAGGTTCACAGTGCAAAACATACCTGTTATAGCGTTTCAGCATCCAACCTTTTTTTGGGGGAAGGAAGGTGGAGGGTGACTGTGTTTCTTGTCATTTAATCCTGTTGTGTGTGTACTATTACCAGTTTCTTCTTTCATATTTAACACAGACTTTGTGAGTGATAACGTAATTATTATTTTATGGCTTGATTATGGCTGGGATAGTGTAGTCAGTAAAGCGACTTGTTATGGGCTGGACGGTGCGGAGGTCGAATCCCAGAGGGTTTGAGATTTACTGCACCCATTCTGATCAGCCCTGGGGCCCACCAAGCTCTGTGTATAATAGCTACAAGGTCTCTTTCCCAGATGTAAAGCATCTGGATCATGGTGCTGACCACCCACCCCACTGCTGAGGTTAAAGAAAGAATAGCGCTATATGTGTGCTCTGCCTCTGGGCTTTCTTGGCTGGTTCTTTGGTGAACTTTTACCTGGCTATGGTACCTTAGAGAAGTTTGTGGCCAAAAATAAATGCTGATGATATTTTTACGTTTTGTTGACCGTGCATCCTAATTTAATGATAGTTTTTTTTTACCAACTTTATGCACAAATTTTTTATTTTAATACATTTATTACATTCATATACGTGTTTCGAGCAATGTTGTTCTCATCTTCAGGAGGACAATTGTATTAACACAGCATCTGGTATCGTCACTCTCTTTGGGTTACTGTTCAGTACACAGTACAGTCCTCTCATAACCTGTGTACTGAACAGTCACCCAAAGAGAGTGACGATACCAGATGCTGTGTTAATACAATTGTTCTCCTGAAGATGAGCACAGTAGTGCTTGAAACATGTAGAGGAATGTAATAAATGTTTTAAAATAAAGAATTTGTGCATCAAGTTGGTAAAAAAAATACTATCATTGATGATATTGTCTGGGGCTGACCATTCACATTGATTTTTAAGTGCTGATCTGAATTGATGTGCCTAGTGGCTGGAGTGGATTTTTATCGCTTTAAACGGCATGTAGCTGTGGAAAGGAAACAGGAGCTTATGGGTACCCTACTGGTCAGGATCCATAGTGTAGTTAGTTTAGTGGCTAGGCTATAGGCTGGACAGCCATGAAATTGTGGTTTGATTCCCACCAGAGGTAAGAAATTTCCATCTTTAAAGCATCTAAACCAGGTGTGGGACACACCCAGCGTCTTACACAGTGGCTGTTATGGCCATTTTCTTGTGGGTAAAATGGGCAGGATATGAAGCTGTCCATACATGCGCACTGGGGTTGAGTGCTTCTGCACAGGAGCAAATTCACTTGCTATAGTATTCAGCAGCATAAGCCACTTGCTATAGTATTCAGCAGCATAAGCCACTTGCTATAGTATTCAGCAGCATAAGCCACTCTTTCCAGCATTTTGTTTGGTATGTTGTAATGAAATACTAATGATTTCTAAAATAACCTGTGATCTTTTGTGCACACAAAATGCATGTTTCTTGTTTAGTTTGAATATGCTCAATGCAGTGCATATTTTTCTTTGATTTTGTATATATGCACCTGCTTTTACATCTTCTGCTTTTGCTTGCTTCATGTATCTTGCCTGCTTTTTTGCATCCTAGCTCACGTCACGTTCCAAGAATTTCGCCAAGTGCTGAGTCTGAGTGTTCTTCAGAAGGAGATGCCAGTGCTGCTGCTGCTGCTGTCAGCAGCTCTACCTTGGCTACTGTTGTTGCATCACATTTTGGTTATAGCTTCAGCAGTGATGATGCTGCCACATCAGTGTTAGTACATGAACATAAATGTGCAGCATTAAAATTAAGGGACAGTATAATTGTTTTTTTGCACATATGGATTTTTATCTTACAGAACATAACAGTTTTTCGTGTGGGACGTTGATAAGTGTTGAACTTTTTTGTAGTCGCACAGCAACCATCAAGCTGAATTTTGTATTTGGGTTTGGGATACATTTTCTCAGGTGGCCATTATTGGCACATTAGGAAAAAAATTTGCTGCAGCACCAGAACCACTGAATGGATTTTCGTGAAATTCAGCATTCAGGATATATAGTTCCTTTTATTAAAGCCTTTCACTTGTGGTAAAAACTGTACATCAGTAACAAACAAAAAAGAAATACACGTATTTTTGTGCTAAATGTTTATTAGAGGGAAGGAAAAGTTTCACCCAAATGTTGTAAAGAAAAATGAAGAATATGTTTTATGTCTGGTGTATATTCTTTTGTCCTAAACTGTAGTTTTGTGTATAATTACGTAAAATGGAGTGAATACCCCAAAATATGACACTGTGTACATTTCCAGACTCATATGTGTGGTATTCAAGCACTTATTTTCTAAACTGATACACATCAAATGCTGTTGTTCTTGATAATAACTGAACAAAGCTTCTTCCCATCTGAAGGTATGCATCTACATATACAGCAGAATTATGTTTCATGTAAAATATTTTTATGTGTGCATGTGTTGGTGAAAAAATGAAGTGTGTTGCAATGTGGGGGTATGGACTGAATCAAGCTGGCTCAGTATAGGGAAAGATGGCGGGTACTTGTGAATGTGGTAATGAACCTTCGGGTTCCATAAAATGTGAGGAATTTCTTGACTATCTGAAAACCGGTTAGCTTTTCAAGAAGGACTCTGCTCCATGGAGTTAGTAATTAAGTAAGTAATAAGGTGTACTAATGCTGATGGCAATAGGAAGGAATTAATAGTAACTGCTGTTTGGCTTAATACTTCAATATGTAATACCTTAAACTTTAAACTATGTACCTGCACATACTGATAGTTGTATGATTGGTTTTATTTGTTTAAGAGAGGTTGTTAGGAGAGTCTGAGGGGGAGAGGTGTTTTGATTAGATGCAATTTTTAGTATACACATTGTGTCTGGAGCTTAACTGCAGTGTAAAACGTGACTAGTGTATGTATTTATTCGTTTAAAACGTAACTGAACACGCTGCTACAAGAATTAATTTAATTTAAAAATAAACTTTGTTGATGCTCAGGTACATACAACAGAAGGGAGTGGTTGTGCTGGAATTTCTATAACACATGTATATTTCTTGATTTTTTTTTATCATCCAGACAGACCGACCTGGACAGACTTGGCTATACTAGTGGTGTATTTTTATAACTTCTTGTTGCATATGCACCAGTAAAATCCAAAAGAAAACAATGTCTTAGATATTTGTCTGTAATATTATTAGGTAATTGGAGAGGATGAGGTGGACAGAGCATGTGGCATACATGAAAGATAAGAACTTTGGTAGGAAAACATGAAGCAAATTGATCACATATGCATTTGAGAGAGGATGATAGTAGCATAGATCTGGAATAAAATGGGATAGTGTGAACTGGATTCAGTTGGATAGTGTAGGGACCAGTCTAGTGTGAACACAATGATGGGGGTTTCATAAAATGAAGGAAATTGCTTAACCGCCTAAGTAACTGGGCTTTTCAAGCAGAAGTCCATTCATGGAGTCAGGTGTTTTAAAAAATTTTTTGCATTATCATTGAGCATTTGTTAATAGTATTGAGTCTTTGAATTGTTTAACAACTTAAGAAGGACATCCTCTTCTTAAATTTGCGTACACATCTTTGTAAGATTTGTCTTTTTTTGTCGGTGTCTTGGATATTATCTATTTGCTTTGTGTGGCAGGTAATGGGATCAAAGTTGCGAAGACTGACAGGTCTATCCGAAATGAAGATTCATTGTAGATTGCATCTTTTTGTGAGATACGCAGTTTTGTTATTAAGATATAACATAGTTGTTTGTACAGATTTAAAACTACCTCTTCATTTTATATTTAGAAATAATTACTGTGCAAGATCACTTTCCTGCTTTTCTGAATTCCTGCATTTTTCACTGTCACATTGGATGTTGCTATTTGGGAGGTAGTTGCAGTCACCGCTACTTTCATAACTACATTAACACATACATTTACTTTTAGGTAAAGCAATCCCATTACAGGGCTGGACAGGCCCTGAGGGTTGAGGCAGCCAAATTTCAAGACATTAAGGTGGCAAGGTTGTCAGCCCTTCATACTGGTGGCCTTTACCCCCCAGGAAATATTCCTGGTACTCATTTCTGTTAGAGGTTGAGTCAACCCTAGGGCCGTAGTGTGGACAGAAGGATTATGTCAATGAAAAATTCCAATGACACCATCGGGAATCGAACCCTTGACCTTCTGATTTGTACCGCAGTGCCTAAACCAAATGTGCCACCACATACCCCCATACATTTACTTTTGGTGTGCATATATAAAGGTCATTTTTGCAAATCGCAGTCCAGATTTCTTTATACCACTAGCTACGACTGCTGTAACACACTGGTTAAGGTGCTGTGATACAAATTGGAAGGTCGCTGGTTTGATCCCAGCTGGTGTCATTGGATTTTTCATTTGACATAAAATCCTTCCGATCGCATTATGGCTCTGGGGTCGACTCAGCCTCTAACAGAAATGAGTACCAGAAGTATTTCCTGGGGGTAAAAGCTGACAACCTACCACCATCCTGTGCTGTTGTCATGAAATCTGGGAACCTTAACTACCTGGAACCCTCTGGGCCTGTAATGGGACTGCTGTACCTTTTTTACTAGCTATGAAAGAGGGTGATTTTTATGCTCTCAATGATTTGACATTTGCATGAACTTACATCAAAACATTACCTTAAAAGTATAGTAATTATAAAAGTCATAATTGTATTTTAGAAACCACCATCCCATTTTTCAAATTACACAAATAAATCATATTTTATTATATGATGCAGAAAGCACTCTCATTGGGTTAGTTGACTTATTTCTGTTATTTGTAATAGAAGTGTTCAGTTAATATTGTTTACGATGTAGCAGTTCTGTTTAGCTTATTGAATTGTCTGCTTAATTTCACAGGAATGCTGTTCCAACACCAAGACCAGTCTCAACAGGTCCATTTGGATTGGACTCTGATTTTCTGGAGCGTATTGAGGGAAATGGAGTGCATTTAAATGCTCCAAAACTTGCAGTATTTGACCTACATGAAATCATTAATGATAATTCTGTCAGTGTACCTAGTGTGACTACAGGGTAAGTTATTTCTGAATATTACATGCATTGCTGCCGCAAGGCACACAAATCAAATTGAGGCATGCTGTAGTTTTATTTGCACAGGTGTTACCAGTGCTTGGTACATTTGTTCTAAGTCCCTGCATAATATATATATATATACACGGTGTTTCATGACTTTAGGGCATAACTGCAGGAGGAGATTTCCTAGGTCTTTGTGATCAAAAAAGTTCATATAAACGTGTGTCCGATTTTGGATGGTTACAGAGTTATGACCGTTTTGTTTTTAAGCAGAAAAAAATAATTGTGAATCCTTCCGTTACTGTTACATGTACCGCAATGCCTCATTTTCTTAAATTGTTGTAAGGTGTACAAAAACACACACACACTCAGACATTATAGAATGTAAACTTGGTGAGTATCATTGTTTGTTACTGGAAGTCTGATGGGTATTTTGTTTTTATTCCCCATTTTATGGTGGAAGTTTTGATGCCAAATAAGTTATTAGCTTCTGTGAAAGAACATTAGTCTCCTTATTTCAGTAAAAACTGTCTTGGGCTAGCAACTGCATCAGATGGTTGAACAGCAGGTGAAGTGATGTTTCCAAGTGCCATCTGTGTTCTTGTCATCAGTGAACTCAATAACTAGGATGTCAGCTTGTGTCATATATATATATATATATATATACCTGCCCATACACTTGCCTTATAGCTAGTTCCAAGTCAGTGAGGCCTGATGGGCTGAGTCAAATTCTCACTCTGCTTGGTCTTCTCTCTCTCTCTCTCTCTCTCTCTCTCTCTGTTTGGTTAACATGTCAGTCACAGGATACCATGCCTGGCTTAATGTGAAGCCACTCTTTCTGTTAAATTTTTCCACGCGAAGTAATTTTTCAGTCACTTCCTTTACAAGGCTGTCCATGTACCCTGTTCGCTTATTTGTCAGGCCCTTTAAAAGGAAAGGTGTTTCTTTAAACTTCTGCACTGTTGGAAACCAGTAGCTGTGCCTTTTTTGTATTTATTTGTAGAAAATTTCATTTCATGTAATTGATATTCTATGCTTTTTTTATGTATGTAGCTTTTAAAAACTGTGTAGATTTGCCTGGTTTTAGTACCGTCACAAATACGTGTTATGCCGAGTTCTCCCTTTGTCAGTAATTCCTACTATGCCACGTAGATACCAGATTTGGAAATGTAATTGAACGATTGCCTTCCTTCTGTTTAATTTGATTCTAGTACAGTAAATTATGGTTTAATGGTGCTAGATCCTTTACACCTGTATTGCACACCTCTGGGCCCATACTACATGAGGTATGACAGATAATGAGTTGAAATTGCATGTGGTGTAGATTGATTACTTGCTGATTTCTGAATTTATATGCAGTGAGGTTGTAATTAATTAAACTGATAATCAACAAAAGTGTATTTTGCTTCAAGGTGAACTAATGTTGATGTTCCCATTGAAATGTGAACAGCATATTTTTTAATTCAATTACAGTATATACACTTTTGCATTGATGCTATCAGCAGAATGGACAGCATGAAAATGCTTGCTGCATGCATTTGTATATGGTATTGCATTGAAACCAAATATTTGTGTGCTTGATGGTAATGGATTGTGCAGTATGTGATTAAGGTTGTTGGTAACATCCGTGGTTCTTATAAGCTGGTAAATTTCACTCAGCGTGCCTGCATGCAAACATGTGCACCCGCACGTGTGTGCGCACATACACCACCCTCACCACCGCTTGTGTATCTTGAACGTAAAATTTCAGTAACTGAATATGCAGTTACCAACAACAACAACAACTATTTATGAATGTTTTTAGTTTGTTTAATGTTTACAATTTTGTAATAGACATCCCATTTTTTATTGGAGAGACTGATTGAAAGTCATTGATAGCTTATATTGATGTTGCTTATGTAACAGGAAGGATCTGGTTGGATCTTTCATGTACATCAATATAAAACAGATTTTTTACTCCTTAGACATTGTCCATTAACTGACACGTGTTTAATGTACGTGACATTTTGGGAGTTGGGTGTACTTTGAAAATATTGTGTATCCATAACGTGCTTGGCCAGTGGCACTGTCCAACTCAATTAGGGTATAAAGGATTAACTTTGTCATAGACCTGAATAAGTATGGTAAAATTTGCACATCTTACAATAGAGTTAACTATGTGTTGGTAACGGCATAACTCAGTTTGCCAGTGTCTTTTCTTTTTTGTCATTCATTGTATTGCTTTGTTATACTATGTGTAAACATCTCTGTCTTCTGGTCTGTGGTGCCATATAGTTTGGTAACAGGTACAGCAGTTCTGAAGGAACATGTTGCATCCTTTTCTACCCCAAAGATGGAAGCGTTGGTTTGCCCCCCAAAATATAATGACCGGATTACTTTTTACTTGTTAGCGTAGGGATGAAGATGTATGCTGAAGCATTGCTTGTGCATAACGAGGCATTTTCTGGCCTTTTAAAAATTCCCGCAGTGACTGAAGCTGTTTAGGCCTACATGTTGCTACTTGCAACAGGTTAGGTGTTTCTAAAATAAGTGTAATGCTCCCTGGCCTTTCTGAGGCAAGCTTTGAAGTGATCAGACTGTGCTGACTGCAGCTGTGCTCATGTTGGGGAGCTCAGCTAGCAAGTAATATGTTCACTGTTATATCTATCTACTAAACTATATGATATTATATCTTAGAAGACAGTTATTTGTTAAGTCTGCACAAGAACATAGAATGAAATCAGATATATTTTTGTAAAGTATAAATATTTGTGATTCTGTTTGACTCAGATACTCAACTTTGTCACCACCACCAGCAATACAGCCTTTTCAACCGAAGTTGCTGAACAGCGTGGATGAGAAGACCGATACATTATTGGATTCCTACATAATGAACATTGCCTGCCCTGATATAAAGCTTGCAGTCCAAACTACCATCCAGTTGGAGACATTGCTGCAGACAGATAAGGCAGTGAAACTGAAAGGCAAAGTAGACCAGGTGATTCTGGGGTGTGTCATGCAGCTTCGATTACTCACCTCAAACCACTGCGTGGGAACTCCCAAAGAAGACGTTACAAGGGCATACCGAGCCCTCTTTATGTTGCTAATGACGGTAAGTGAAACAGTTCAGAAATGTGTGCGCAGAATAACAAAGCAAAGTAGTGTGTAGTTACATGTGTGCAAACATCTGATATTGAAGTTTTGAGTGCTGAAGGGATCAAGTCCCTGTGCAGTGTATTGATGCATCCTGTGTAGGAAGTGTTGCACACATATCGTAAATAATAACATACCAGTGAATTTGAACTGGGAATGAGTCAGCATCATATTGGCCATGGTATCCATATTGTTATATTTGTAGCTGCTGCTGTGTGTTTTTAACACTACAATTGAAGTTGATGTTTTTTTTTTAAGCTCATGTTTCTGTGCACCATAATTCAATGTTAATAAAAATCCAACAAGATGCAACAGTATGCAGATATTTATTTACTGCAAAGTCACTCTACATGTTTCGGGTGTCACAGCACCCATCATCGGGAGTACAAAAAACTGTAACCGCAGCTTCCGGTACAGGTCATAATACTGGTACAGCTACTTCCTTCCAACTTGGCCTGATCAGGGGTAGGAGAATTGCATAATTCCCTTTTGTTCAGCATTTTAACCCATCACATTCAGGTTTTCTTACAGTTGTCCCTAGCTCAGTTTTCTCCTTTTTTGATGTATTGCAGGAAGCTTACAGACATGATAATTTAATGGGCGATTCTTCTACTTGTTTTCAGAGTACACTAAAGAGTTGTGTTACACTTGCAGTTTTACAGCAATGGCATCCTGTCCTGTCGAGTTTCCAAAGATGTGTTACGTGATCTGATTGAGCAGCTGATCACTCTCTTGGTAAACAGGCATATGGAAGAACTAGAGAGTGGAGAGTCGTACGTCCGAATTATCAACACACTAGTTGTGCGCATCATTGAGCGTTCTGATCACACAAATGTCACGTGGTGAGTGTGTAATTTTATTAGTGCGTAGTTGAAAACAGCATTTTGACTTTCATCCTATGTGTTCTCTTCTTTGTCCTGTGCTTGCGGCTGTTACATATTCATGTATATAGGGAGTATGTAAAGTACTCATTAATGTGTTATGTTACATTTAGATTCTGTGCTGTAAACCCAGATATGTTGGTGTCTGGTAATTCGTGGCATATTAACTGATATTGGAGTTTTCAGGAAGTTCTAAATTAGTAAACAATGAATAAACACATTTGTGACATTTCTCTCAGAAATTAAAAATATACAGTATTAGGATGCAAGTTATGATCATTTATCAAAGACATAATGTTTTTGCACAGAAGTAGCAGTGTATTTACTCTCTAGCTTTAGACTATTGCGTTCAGAGTGTTTACTGTTCACTGTGATGTGATTTTGCAGTGCTCTGATCAAACTTCTTTACGAGACTGCAGGAAGTTACGCGCCATCTCATCGATTTACAGAACTGGTAATGAAGTGCCTGTGGAAAGTGGTGAAGATGTTGCCTAGTTGGGAAGCAGAGACTGACTTTGATATGATCCTCTATGACATACATCTGTTTCTGAAGGTTTGTCTTCCATCAGCCATGATAACTCCTTTAGTATACAGAATGCTCATTTGTTTAAGATATCAAGCAAGTTTGTTGAGGTAGTTATGCTTGTGACTTGTAAGCACATGTGCTGTTTGAATCTCAACCACAACGCTGACTGTCCTGACTGCTGTTACCTGTGGTTTTTGTCTGCTGTCTGTCCAGACAAATGCCAGGATAGAGCCTCAACTAGGCCAAAACTGCTTCCTTCTAAATCCCTTTAAATTCATCATTCACCACTCAGCCAAACCATTCGACACAGTTTAGTCTCAGATACTGACATTATCTTGAAGTAACTGTAAATACAGACGTTCTTGAAAGTTCTTGCCTTGTTCCCTTTGTGAAACAAGGGAAGAAGTTTATAGTGCAGCCTATCCGTAACTTTCGAGTAGTTACATTAGATCATGTGATGAGGTCACTTCAGGTTCATGTGCCATATCAGAAATGGCACAGTGGCAACCATTTACATACACTAAGGTATGAGTACATCACTGTATATAAGGGTCATAATTCTGTGAAATGGAATAGATGCAGTTAAATTACACATTACAGGCATTGAGGCAAGCGACCTTTAACAAAACATCTGACTGATCTTTTCTGGAAATATCTCCCTGGATTGCTGCTAGAAACACTGCAATGTCATGACCTTGATGTCTTTGTCTATTATGCAAATCTGCTGCCCTTTAGTGCCCTTGCACATAATCAGCACAGCGTGTACACTGGGGGGTGTCAACCTGTCATATTGTGACTTGTATTGTCCAGCACATTTACATGTTGGCTGGCCCTCACTACAGCCCACAGTGTTTGTTGTGTGATTCTTTGTGTTTGGTTCTTCTCAAGGAAGTGCTAAAAGGCTGCCGATTTGATCCGGATAAAGATGTCAGTGCATTGGTGGAGCCCAAGGGCTAGTATGTCATTGATACTCTCCCCTTATTTACTGACTGTGTTTGTGTTTTTACTGTTACATTTAAGACAGTTGCCACAATATTATTGTTAATGTGTTTTATTTTGCCTGTGCTTCCTGCAGGATTTTCCGTCGTCAACATGGAAGAAGAAGCCATCAGATACTCCTGTGCGAACAATTAAGACCATTCTCCACTGCATGACCAAGATGAAAGGAAACAGAATCTTGTCACATCTCAGTCGAATTGATAACCTAAATGAGTCAGAGTTGCAGTCGTATCTCATAAAGTTGATCAAGGTATGGAGTAAAAAAGTTGAAATAGCTGCAGTTTCGTTATAATAATTTTTGAGTGATTTGATTTAATTACTGCTGTCTAGGATGAGTGTTTTTGACTTAAAGAGTTTATCTGTTATGGAAACAAATAATAATAAAGACTCAAAGAATATTTAGATTGTTAAAGTCAGGCTGTGTATATTAATTTATTCAGCTTGGTAGTATTGTGAGAAGGCAAACAAATAATAATAAAGACTCAAAGAAT
>Ga0123354_10009493_pt1 | contig 14906 bp, 11 predicted proteins | sample TergutLab28metaG_2_FD_97872 | JGI IMG/M metagenome (GOLD analysis project Ga0123354, IMG submission 97872) | Labiotermes labralis P4 segment gut microbial communities from Petit-Saut dam, French Guiana - Lab288 P4 | ecosystem: Host-associated > Arthropoda: Insects > Digestive system > Gut ...
CGGATTATGTTCTCACAAATACCAGCGGAATATACACAATAACCGTTCCATTCGGGACCACCGTCGCGATAACGGATGTCTCGAAGTACGGAGGGGTGGTCGTAGGGCCCATGCCGTCAGCCTTCTTTGTCGAGGGGAACATCACGGGCATAAACTTCACCATGATCGCCACCACCCACATCCAATTCGATGTGTCTGGAACAGTCACCGTCGCCGATACCGGAAAACCGATTAGAGGAGTTACCATCTCTTACACCCTGAATGGCGCTACTGGGTCAATATCTACCAATGCCGACGGGTACTATGAGATATCTGTACTTTTCGGGACCACCGTTTCCATCAACGGCGTATCGAGGGCCGGGTGGGGGATCATCGAGGACCTGCCGTCCGTCCATCTCGTTGAAGAGGACACTCCGAACGTGAATTTCACGATGAACGCCGTCAATGCCAATAACTACTCCATAACCGGGACGGTCACCGTCGATACCATCGGAACACCGATCAGGGATATCATGATCTCGTACACCGCGAACGGCATCCCGGATTCTGTTCTCACAAACACCAGCGGAATATACACAATAACCGTTCCATTCGGGACCACCGTCGCGATAACGAACGTCTCGAAGACTGGGTGGAATGTTGATCAGGACATGCCTTCTGCCTTCCTTGTAGAAAAAAACATTTCTCACGTGGACTTCACAATGAGTGTCAAAGATACAACCGCTCGTATTGTGTCAGGGACCGTCACTACCGACTACTTCGGAACACCGATCAGAGGGGTCACAGTCCTGTATACCGTGAATGGTATTACGGGTGATACACAAACAAATAACGATGGACAATACACCATAACCGTGCCTTTCGGGGCCACCATAAAAATAACAGGTGTCACGAAGGCCGGGTGGAATGTCGTTCAGAGTATGCCTCCTGCTGCTCTTGTCGATGAAAATATTTCAAATATCAACTTCACAATGGACGTCACAAGCACAAGCTACTACAGTTTATCGGGAAAAGTGACAGACAGGATCACCGGAGACCCGATCGGAGGAGTGACCCTCTCATATGCCACAGACGGTACCCCCGACTTCACTTATACAAATGGAAATGGGCTGTACACGATCACCGTTCCATTCGGGACAACAGTCGAGATAACGGATATCGAAAAGGATGGATGGAAGATCGTCCAGACCCTGCCGGTCAGCTTCCTTGTGGATGAGGATATTTTGAATGCGAACTTCACTATGAACAGTACCACGCATCCATTGCCGCCGGACCAGAAGGAGTATTACATTACCGCAACATCAGACGAAGGATCGATCATTTTCCCGAGCGGGACAGAAACAGTGCCGGGCGGGACAAACAAGGTGTTCCATTTCTCTGCAACAGAGGGGTATTACATATCCTCAGTAAAAGTGGACGGAATGCCTCTGACACAAAAGCAGATAGATCTCGGATATTACACATTCTATGATGTGCGGGCTAACCATACGATAGATGTAAGGAGCGCTTTAGACCAGGGGAGCCCCCTGTTGCGGATACATATCGCAGAAGGAAAAGGATATGCGGAATACAGCGTGAACGGGTCACCCTTTGAAACATATGACACAGAGGTAAAGATCCCGATGTCAGCTGATGTTACCGTCAGAGCACATGCCGCAGACGGCTACAGCTTTGTGAAGTGGGAGACGCCCGCGGCAGTAACGACGCCTGAGATAACCTTTAACGGTGTTGAAAGCTCGCTTTCCTTAGAACTGTTTTTCACGGAGAGCAGCGGCGAGGGGATATCGCTTATTGTGATATGTGCCGTTGTCATAATTATCACGGGCATGATCGCGGCCATATTCATTATTGGGCGCAGGCGCCATAGATCGGCACCGCCCGAGTGAGTTCAGAAAACATCCTGGACCAGAAGTCCGGAGTCTTTTGCCAGCCTGCGTATCTTTTCCTTCGATCTTTCCGATCCGCGTATGTTCATGCGGTTCAGCCTCTCTGTGAGCAGAGGCCTCGGATTCAGTGTGTCTATGCAGACCCTTTTTACTCCGGTCGAAACGACGGCATCCACGAAAATTTCCTCTTTTCCTTCAAGATGATTCAGCACAGGTCCGATCAGAGCATATGTGTCCACTCCGCTTTCGGAGAGCTTTTTCAGGGCCTCCAATCTCTTTTCCGGGAGAGGTGCGCCGGGTTCAGTGATCTTCGAGAACTTTTCGTCAACGGAGGTGATCGTTATTCCGACCTCTCCCCTAAGGGATGAGATCAGTTCGATGTCCCTCAAAACCAGATCGGATTTTGTGTGAAGATGTATGCGGAAATCCCTGTCCTTCAGGATCTCCAGGCATCTCAGCGTCAATTTGAATCTTTTTTCTGCATATTGATATGGGTCCGTCACAGTTCCGATCCCTATTGTCCCTTTCAAGCCGGATAATTCCCTGGAAAGTCTGTCCGGTATGTTGGACCGCACCTTCACGACCCTCCAGTCCTTCCAGTCTGTATGCAGCACTTCCGGCGCATAGCAGTAAACACAGCCGTGTTCGCATCCGCCGTAGGGGTTGAGGGCATAATCGATGCCCGGAAGGCCGGAAGGAGACAGGGCCCTCTTTGCTTCCGCTATCCTGTAATACCCGTCCCACTCTGAAGGGTCCTCAAATTCGATAAGGTCAGTAATAGTCCTCGATCCTCCTTTGCGTCAAAAAATTCTTCAGAATACCGGAGTTCTTGATCCAAGTGTCTCTTTTTATGTCCATCACTCCGTCCACGTGAGCAAGGGCTTTATCTAAAGTATCGAATTTGAACGGCTTTGTGCGAAGGGCGGCCCTTACGTTCTCTCTCACATTCCATACACCGACCGGCATGATATAACCCGGATGGGCTTCTCTCATGATCACTACTCCCGCAGTCCTGCGTTCTTCCAGAAGCAGTTCGTTCACGGCCATCCTTGCGGCATAGTAGCAGCCGCCTATCTGAGCGTAATCGGATCTTCCCTCAAAAAATTCGTAATCGGAGATGATGTCTATCGTTTTGCCAAGCGGATTCCATGTGGTGTTGGGGTACCATGCCTCAATGAGCTCGTACCTCCATGTGCACGGCATCATCAGGATGCACCATCTGTTGTCCAGCTGCTCCCACTGGTATATCCTGAACTCGTCTATCGTTCCGTTGAATTTTGTTGTTTTCAGAAGGTCCTTTCCGATAATGTCGTCGACCGCAGTGATGCTCCACCTTGTCGGTACGAAGCGCCGTCTTTTATCCACACCCATGGTGCCGACGGAGAACGCTTTCTGTATCTCCGAGATGAGGGTGCCGTTCGTGTAAGCGTTGATCACCGCCCCGGCGGCACTCAGGTCGATATCATAGAAATTTTTTTCAAGATTCCTTTCGAACTTGCCGTTCCCTATGGTCATGCCGTCCAGTCTTGCGGAAGGGCCGAAAGGCTGCACCTCGTCATCCAATATCACTCTTCCTCTGGGTTTCTGCCTGAAGATCGCTTCCACTTCCAAAGGTCTTTCCGTAAGTGCCAGCTCCTGAACGTTATCGACGATCCTGCCCGCCTCTCGAAAGTTCTTTGCATCGATCCTGTACTTTCCCCTGACCAGCCTGAACCTCATGTCCACTATCTCATCGATAGTTTTTCCCATCCACATTTCCGGTTTGTCCAATATCGAAGTGTCCCCGAATTCCGGGGGGAGGAGAGGCCCGATGTCCACTTTGGGATACCCGTACCTGCCGACGAACACAGCAGGAGGGCTGCAGCCGGCCAGGTCTTTGATGTCGATCAGCGGCATTGTTTTCTGCTGAGAATAGAACTTTACCATCAGGGGGCAGCGATCCTTTCCGCAGAGCCTTCTTGAACCCTTGCATATGGAACAAAGACCGGACTTGACCGGGGACTGGTTGAACTCAGCCATCTCATCGAAGAACTCTGCGCCTGACATTGTCACCAACCATATCGCTTTATGAGAGAAATAACTTCACAGGGAAAAGTGAGCAAGAGACAACTGGTCGAAACCTGTGCAAGGGGCTGTCTCCTGCTATGACCATAACATGCTTGTTTGAATATTTTAAACATTGTGAAAAATCAGAGGATATTGCCTTTTTAGATAATACTCGGTCATGTTTCATTGGCAATATTCTTTACTTAGCACGACAATTCTTATTTTCGGGGATAAAAATGAGCGGCGAAATGAGGGTCAAGGTCACGAAGGACGGCCCGTACATTGTGTACGGAGAAGTGCCGTTAAAAGAAGAGGTCATCAAAAGAGACAAAGACGGCAAGGCCGATAAGTGGGAAGAGAAAAAGAAGTACCCTCCCGTTGATACGTATGACCTGTGCAGATGCGGAAGATCCAATGACAGACCGTTCTGCACCGGGGGTCACCTCGAAGGGTTTAACGGCGCCGAGACAGCCGTAAGGAAAAAGTACGACGAGACCGCGCAGGTCTGCGTCAAGGCGGAAGGCGTTGAACTGCTGCAGGACACAAGCCTTTGTGTGGCCGCAGGGTTCTGCCACGGAAAATATTATGTCGACAAAATGGTCAGAAAGGAGGAGACCCTAGACATCGCACTGCAGCAGACATACGACTGCCCGGGAGGGAGCCTTCTCATAAAGATCGACGGAGAGCCGCAGGAGCCTCAGTTCGAAAAGGGCATATCCGTGACGTCACTGCAAAAGCCGGGCCCGCTCTGGGTGAAAGGCGGGATACAGGTCGAATCATCCGACGGGTACAAATATGAGGCGAGGAACCGCGTTGCCTTATGCAGCTGCGGGAAGTCTAAACATAAACCGTTCTGCGACGCATCGCATGTGCGTTAAGACCTTTTTATCTTAAGGCCCATGCCAAAAACGGCCTTAAACTCATTTTCTATTGTCTTTAACTTCCACATCTCCATGCTGATGTCCGACTCCGAGCCTAAGCTTATCGTCACCTCGTTAGATGACAAGGACAGATCGATCGTATCGACGGAAGAGTTGTGCCGCCGGTCCAAAACATCGGCGATCTTCAGCATCAGGGCGCATCTTAAAACATCAGATATCTCGCCTTTGTTCAGTTCCTTAAACTGCTTTGACCTTTCCGTCGGGAAGTTCCCGTGGTGGAACCTCGCCAGCAGAGCCATGGTCCTGAGTTCCTCGTTATCGAACCCGGGAAGGAAGGAATTGAGAATTATTATGTAAGAATGGAGGTGGTGTTTCGGGTAGCTGATGAACTCTCCAATGTCATGAAGCACCGAAGCATAAGAAAGAAGCACCCGGAGATCATTGTTCATATAATGAATGCCGAGCCTCTTCAGCCCGTCGAACAGAAGAAGCGCATTCCTTTTTACGGTCTCCGCATGGAGTTTATCGTATTGGCATCTGTTCGCTAAGTTCAGAACCGAGGAGTCTCTGATGTTGAAATCGGAATGCCCGTTTGTGATGAGGTAGTCCATCTCCATCCCCTGTTTCAGGCCGTTCTCGGTTATCTCGATCCTGTCGATCCCGAGAAGGTACATCAGTTCCTCCGCGATCACTCCGCCGGAAACAATTATGTCGGACCTTACGGGGTTCATCCCGACCACTTCCTTTCTGTCATCGGCATCCTTTTTGTAGAGTTCTTTCATCAGCTCCACAAGTTCATAGTACATCATGTAAGAAGAATCCCCGTCCCTTTTCGCCGCGCACATCTTCGCGAGGGCGATCATCGTTCCGGATGAGCCGTAGGCGTTCTCGAATCCTATTTCCCTGACCTTGCGGCAGGTATGGTAGGACATCATGTCCACATGCCGTCTGAGGAAGTCATATTCATGGAATGTCAGTGCTTTGCTGTGGTCCGAATCGAACCCGTATGCAAGCCTTACCGACCCGAGGCTGAGGCTGTCCAGGAAAAGGTCCTCTTTGCCTTTGCACAGAATGATCTCCGTGCTGCCCCCTCCAATGTCTATCCCCAGCGTCCTTTGGGGCGGACCGTCGAAGCCGAAAATACCCAGCCGGATCAGCCTGGCCTCTTCGTATCCAGATATCACTTTCACATCAACTCCCTCGACCTTCACCGTATCCAACAGGTCCTTCCTGTTCGATGCTTCCCTAGCGGCGCAGGTGGCGTATGCAAAGATCTTCTCAGCCCCGAGGTCTTTTGAGATCCTGATGAAATTGGACACCACGATCCGGGTCTTTTCAATGGTTTCCTCGTCAATGAAACCGTATCTGAAAAGATGCTGTCCCAATCTCACAGTCTCTTTATCCTGAAATATTGGGGTCCCCATAGAGTTTCCGAAAAAACGCACGACAAGTATGTGAATGGAATTTGTTCCGATATCGATAAAACTTACGACTTTCGAACCGTCAGCCATGCCATTTGCCTCTGTTCTCAATGAACCATTTCTGCGAACGGAATTTCTTCCCTTTTTTCTTGATCGGAAGATATCTTCCGTCCGCCGTCAAATATTTGCCTTTGACACTGTCCTTCAGATGGATATCCAGGATATCCCTCTTTATGCGTGAGAGCATCATTTTATCAAGAATGGGGAACAGCACTTCGACCCTTGCGATAAGGTTCCTCGGCATGATATCGCTCGACCCCATGTACATCTCGGGGTCGCCGTTGTTCTCGAAGTAATAGATCCTTGAATGCTCCAGGAACCTGTCGACGATGCTGATGACCCTGATGTTTTCGGAAACTCCTTTCAGACCGGGCCTCAGGCAGCAGAGGCCTCTGATGTTAAGGTCTATCTTGACGCCGGCCATCGATGCTTTGTACAGCTCGGCAATGATATCAGCGTCAACAAGGCCGTTCGCTTTCATCGCAATGTAAGCTTTTTTCCCGTTCGATTGGTTCACGGCCTCCCTTTTTATCTTTGCGATAAGCGCCTTCTTCAGCGTTGTGGGGGCCACAAGGATGTGCCTGTATGCTCTGGGGCCGAAAACGCCGGTCAGTGCGTTGAACAACTCTCCAACGTCCTCTCCGATCTCTTTGTTGGTAGTGAGGAAGGAGATATCGCCGTACTGTTTTGCGGTGCTTATGTTATAATTGCCGGAACTCAGGTGTGTATACCGGACCAGTTTATCCTTCTCCAGTCTGACCACCTGCAATAACTTCGAATGCACCTTCATGTCGATCGGCCCGTAGACAATATGGATACCCATTTTGTCAAGCTCCTTTGCCAGGGTGATATTGTTCGTCTCGTCGAATTTTGCGCGAAGTTCCATCAGGACCGAGACGGTCTTGCCCTTTTCCCTTGCTCTTTTCAAAGCGTTAACGATCGAATGGTCCTTTCCTATTCTGTACAGGCATATCTTGATGCTTTGGACGTGGGCATCGTCTGCCGCATTGTTAAGGAAACGCATGATCACATCGAACGGCTCATACGGATGGAAAAGAATCCAGTCTCTTTTTTTGATGGTGTCGAAGATATTCATATCCTCTCCGAATTCCGGCGGGACATAAGGGACAAAGGACTCGTCCTTGAGTTCCGGCACGTCAAGCGATGCTATCTGCCACAGGTCGGTCAGAAGCATACCTCCCAAAGTTGCTTTGTGTATCTGGGCATCTCTTAATTTCAGGTTCCTTCCGAACAGGGAGACCATCTCGAACGGCATCCCTTCTTCCACCAGCATCCTGACGGGGAATCCGACATCCCTTGAATCAAGGGATGTCTCAATGGCAGACAAAAGGTCGCAGGCCTCATCGATCGTTACTTTGATGTCGGCGTTCCTTGTCACTCTGAAAAGGTATGCCTCCGTCACATTCATTCCCGGGAAAAGATCGCTGATGTTCGATTCAACGATGTCCTCAAGCTGGATGAAATCCATGCCTTTGGTCTCCGACGGTACCTTAACGAACCTCGGAAGTATCCCCACAGGCACTTTCACACGGGCGTAAACGTTCTCGCCCTTGTTGTTTATCCTTACCGCAACATTGAGCGAGTTGCTTGAAATGAATGGAAAAGGATGCGAAACGTCTAACGCAAGAGGCGTAAGAAGCGGGTGCACTCTCTCCCGGTAGTATTCTCTTGCCCATGCCTTTTGGTTCGCGGAAAGAGTGTCCATGTCATGTATCCTTATGCCGCTGGCATAGAGCTCTTTCCTCAGTTTGCCCCAGCACTCCTCATAACCTTCCACCAGGCTGTCGACGGACACGTTTATTTCGGTGACCAGCGCCTTTGCGTCGAGGTAGACGTCGGGGCCGATGGCTATCATGTTGCCGCTTTCTTCCCTCTGCAGCAGCCCTGGTACCCTGATCATGAAGAACTCGTCCATGTTCCCGTACGCTATGGCAAGGAACTTCACTTTTTCAAGCAACGGGACCGTCGGATCATTTGCCTCGGCAAGGCATCTGCGGTTGAACTCCAGCCATGACAGCTCTCTGTTTATGTAGAGGCTGTGGTCAAAAAGATCTATGTCCTCCATAGCGGTCATTCCTTTTTCTTCCCTCTTATCATGACAGAATCAGCGTGTGCGTGCAGTCCTTCCGCTTTCGCGATGGTCACGATGGTCGGGGCAAGAGCAGCGAGTCCGTCCCTTGTTATTATCTGGACGGTGGATGTCTTCATGAAATGCCCCACGTTAAGCCCGGACATGGTCGCCGCATAGCCGGCGGTCGGAAGCACGTGGTTAGTACCAGATGCGTAGTCGCCGGCTGCGATGGGCGTATACGGGCCGATGAATATCGACCCTGCGTTCGTTATCTTCGAAAGGACCTCCAACGGGTCCTTCACCTGAATGGAGAGGTGTTCGGGAGCTATGCCGTTCATTATCTCCGCGGCAAGTTCGATATCCTTCTCCACTATGTAACCGGAGTTCTTCAGCGCCGAGATCATTATCTCCTTTCTCGGGGCGTCCTCCATCAGCTCTTCCATGTATGCCCACACCCTTTCAGGGAGTTCCGGGTCCGTAGTTACGAGCAGGCACGCGGAGGACGGGTCGTGTTCCGCTTGGGCAAGGAGGTCCGCGGCGACGTATTCCGCATCTGCAGACTCGTCGGCAAGCACGCCTATCTCACTCGGCCCCGCCGGGAAGTCTATCTCCACATCTTTTCTGAGAATGGTCTTTGCCGCGGTCACGAAAACGTTGCCCGGGCCGACCACTTTCTGCACAGGCTCTATCGACTCAGTTCCGAGGGCCATCGCGGCTATCGCCTGGGCGCCGCCGACCTTGTAGATCTCGTCCGCGCCTGCAATGTCCATTGCCACCAAAGTCAGAGGGTTGACCGGGGGAGGAGTACAGCATATCACTTCCTCTACGCCCGCCACTTTAGCGGCTATGACGCACATCAGAGCCGTGGAAGGGTAGGACGCTCTTCCGCCGGGTATGTAGCAGCCCACCCTTTCCAGCGGAGTGCTCTTAACGCCAAGCGTTATTCCCGGCTCGATCTCTTTCAGCCAGAGGTCTTCCGGGACCTGAAGTTCATGGAAACGCTGTATGAAATCGGCTGCGTTCTCGAGCTCGTCCAGCAGGATCGGGTCCACATTCTCGTATGCCTCTTCGATCTCATCCCTTGAGACCTCGAACTCTTCCAGTACAACTTTGTCGAATTTCAATGTGAGATCGATCAGTGCTTTGTCGCCTTCGAACCTTACAAGATCGATAATGTCCTGAACCGCATCAGCCACTTCATCGACCGCAGACTCGCGATTCTTTTTCCAAAAGTTCTCATTGACCTGTTTCCACATGACCTCCCAAATTGGTTCAGAGAATTTATATTATACGTAAAAGAAATCGATTCTGTCGTTTTTCGACAGCAGCCTTATGCTTTATTAACGGCAGAGTTTATGGCATTACGGCCGGATGAAGATAGATTGGGCTGATCCGTGATGAACCCTATGAGTGCTGACGGCCGTTATTCTTCGAATATCTCATCTTCGGTCTCAGACAAAATGTCTCCGGACATGTATGAGATCAGGTCGCAGAGTTTCATCCCTTCCCCCCACCTCATAACATAGTTCCCGTTGCCGGTGACCTCCATCTTTGGGATTATCTTCCTGAGAAACTCGTTCTTTCCTTTGAGTTCATTTTCTGTAGGGATCGTGAAGATCCTCCAGGGATCCCCCCTCATACTTTTCAGCCTGAAAGCATAGATCGGAAGCAGATTGGGTCCGTAGCACGCTTTTTTCATCTTTGCTGCCTGCTCGGTAAGTCTGGGATTCCTGCTGAAATGCATTGTCTCCTCAGCCGAACTTTTCACTTCGATAGGGAACGAGAAGTCCCATCTCAAAGCAACAAGATCCACGCCGAAAGAGCCCGCGGCCCTCACTACAAGGAAAGGATCCTCCAGCATCAGACTGTATGACCTGCTCTCATCCGTATTGCAGGTTTTGATCATCTGGCTTATCGCTTTTTTGTCCCCGCTAAGCACGTATTTCAGCTCTCTTTCGTATATGTCCCCTGTTGATGTGGCCATATTATCACTGTTAAGAGTGAATGAGGATTATTAAAAGGAAGCCTCCGGGTGTTCGAAAGTACCCGAAAGTGCATTACGGCGTCAGCCTGCTGATGTCTCTGGGGAAGAGTATCGCTTCTCTTACGTTCGGAAGGTCGAGGATCTTCGTTACTACACGGTCCACTCCTATCCCCCATCCGCCGTGGGGCGGCATGCCGTATCTGAAAGCATCAAGATATGACTCGAAATCCTTGGGGTCCAAACCTTTCTTCTCCATCCTCTTCAAAAGCTCCGGGTATCTGTGTTCCCTCTGGCCGCCGGAGGATACTTCCTGCCCTTTGTAGTCAAGGTCGAAAGAGAAGGAGAGGTCTGTGCCGTCCTTTTCCATAATGTAGAACGGTTTCGCCTCTTCGGGATACTCGACGATGAAATACAGGTCGTTCCCTTTTTCAGACATAATATCGCCTATGATCTTCTCGCCTTCTGTGCCAAGATCGTCCCCGTCTTTGAGACTAAGGCCGCGGTCCGCGACCATTTTCATACATTCGGTGTATGTGAGCACAGGATACGGCCTCTTTGGGATGATCAGCTCCTTTCCGAGTATCTCCAGGTACTTCTTTCCCTTTTCTTTGAGATTTACAAGAATATGATCGATGACGTTCTCGATCATTGCCATGACATCCCCCTGCCCTTCTATCCACGCCATCTCCCCGTCGAAAGAAATGAACTCGGTGACATGGCGGTTGGTGTTGGAGTGCTCCGCCCTGAAGGCCGGACCCAATTCGAACACCCTGTCCAAACCTGTGGACATAAGCATCTGTTTGTAAAGCTGCGGGCTCTGTGCCAGATAGGCTTTCCTTCCAAAATAGTCGATGCCGAAGAGTGTTGCGCCGCCCTCCGCCCCGGACGCGACTATCTTTGGGGTGTTGATGTTCACGAACCCGTTGCCGACCATCGCTTCCGATATCAGTTCAACGGCAAGCGACCTGATCTCAAAGACCGCTCTCGCCTCCGGTTTTCTCAGGTCCATGAACCTGTGGTTGAGACGGGTGTCCATCTCCACATTCACTTTGTCAACGACCCCCATCGGGAGCGGTACGCCCGCCTCGCTGTAAAGCTCAAAGGCCGAGGGTATCAACTCGACGCCGAGGGCGGTCTGATTGCTTTCTTTTACCTCCCCGGTCACGGAGACCACGGACTCTCTGGGTAATTTGGTCAGAGCCTCAAAAAGGTCAGGTTCGATCTTCTTCTTTGGCATCGTTATCTGTAACGTTCCGTGCCTGTCCCTCAGAGTAATGAAAGATATACCGCCGAGGTTCCTTATGTCTTGGACCCATCCTTTTACTGTTACGATCCCGTCTTCTTTGCTGATATTCCCTGAGTCTCTGATGGAAGTCATTTATAACAGTCAGAGTAGACTCGCATCCGATAAAAAGCTTTACAGTACGGTCATTGCTGCCCGCAGCGTCTGTTGGACCCATACAGGCAAAAATGGCTCTGTCAGGAGTTTTTTCATGGAAACGGCCTTTGCCGGCGGCTCTCATGGCTGTTATTTATTTAAGTGGTGATAATATACTGTAAAATCATGGCCATAGAGAAAGTAACCGTTTCAGTCATCAAGGCGGACGTCGGATCCGTAGTAGGGCATTCAAGACCTCACCCTTCCATGATGAAGGCGGCCAAAGACATTCTAACAGATAAACAAAAACAAGGAGTCCTCGAAGACTTCTACGTCACTCGTGTAGGGGACGATATCAACCTTTTCATGACCCATTACAAAGGGGAGAACAACAAAGAGATACACGGCGCCGCCTGGGATTGTTTCCAGAAAGCCACCCTGATAGCAAAATCAATGAAGCTGTACGCAGCGGGTCAAGACATACTCACCGATGCGTTCTCCGGAAATGTCAAAGGCGCCGGACCGGGATCAGCAGAGATGTCCTTCGAAGAGAGAGGATCCGAACCGCTGCTCTTTTTCATAGCTGACAAGACCGAACCTTCCGCATACTCTCCTATCCTGTCAAGGGTCTTCCTGGACCCGTTCACAACGACGGGGCTCGTCGTAGACGCAAGAGCGAAAAAAGGATTTGATGTAGAGGTGCACGACGTAATAGATAGTAAAAAGGTCGTCATGTCGTCTCCGGAGGAGACATTGAACATCCTTGCGCTTCTCGGAGACACCTCCAGATATGCCATAAAAAGGATAAATTCCAGAGCGGGGATCGGTCCCGCATGCGTCGTTTCTACGGACAAGCTCAACCTTACAGCAGGAAAATACGTAGGAAAGGACGACCCGGTGTGCGTCTGCCGCAGCCAGAGCGGTCTCCCGTCGGTGGGAGAGTATACCCAGCCGTTCCTGATGACATCCTGGATCGCCGGAGGGTGGATGAGAGGCTCTCACTATGGTACGTTCTACCCCTGTTCACCGGAAGATTCCGATCCGACCTACTTCGACGGGCCGCCGAGAATATGCTGTCTCGGTTTCCAGCTCAATGACGGAAAACTCCAGGGATTAGAAGATATAGGGTCCAAAGGCGGGGACCACATACCGGTCGATTTCTTTGGCAACCCCACATTCGACATCGCACGCACAAACGCGATCAAAACAAGCAGATTCCTAAGGACACAGGGGCCGTTCACGCCATCTATTCTCGGGGCTGAGGAGATGGAGTACACATCCAGACCCGAGGTCCTTAAAGAGTTGAGGCCGAGGTTTGAGAAAATTGACTAAGAAAATATCAAAACCTGTGATAATAGTAAACTTCAAGGCATACACCGAAGTAGAGAAGGACGGCGCGCTTCTTCTCGCAAAAGCATGCGAGGCTGTGTCTGAGGAGACGGGGGTGACGATATCTGTCTGTCCCCCGACGGTCGATCTGAGCCATGTCGCAAGGAGCGTTTCGATCCCGGTCCTGTCTCAGAACGTGGACCCGCGCACGGCAGGTTCGGCCACCGGCTGGATAACGCCGACGATGGTGAAAGGATGCGGCGCGGTTGGAACGCTTATCAATCATTCCGAGCATAAAATACCAAAGATCCAGATAGGAGAATGCGTCGAACTGTCGAAAGGGATCGAGCTGGTGACCGTTGTCTGCGCGGACAATGTTCAGTCCGCTGTTCAGGCGGCGGAATTCACGCCCGACTTCATTGCAGTGGAGCCGCCGGAGCTCATCGGAGGGAATGTCTCTGTTACAACAGAGAACCCTGCGATAATTGAAAGAACGGTAGAGGCGGTAAAAGCAGTGAACGGTTCTATCTCAGTCCTCTGCGGCGCCGGGGTAAAGACCGGGGAAGATGTCAAAAAAGCTATCGAGCTCGGAACGTCCGGGGTGCTTCTTGCATCAGGCGTTGTCAAAGCAAAGGATCCGAGAGCAGTGCTTCTTGACCTTGTGAGATATGTCTGAAGGCTAACTGTACTGTCCCCTCTCAAATACAGTCCTCAGCCGTAGGACGCAGTATGCTCAGAAAAGGATTCGTCATCATTCTATCATTATTGATCCTTACTCCGGCCCTGCTTCTTGAGGACACAGCCTCCGGGGAAGAGGCCGAGACCATACTGTTCTACGAAATATTCCCGTTCGGCAGCCATGAGGGAGTATCGCTGTTCAACTACGGCACCAAAGATGTGGACCTGAGGGGCTGGTCGATCACGGACGGGGAGGGAACGCTCACTTTTGTAAAGAGCATTATCATCGCCCCCGGAACAAGATTAACGATAGCAAAAACGATCGACGCGGATGATTGGTTCTCCGGAAGGGACCGCGTCATCGCGATCGATGATAGCCGCATCGAAAAGAAAGGGAGTTTCATCCTCGCGGACGCCGGCGACGATGTATATCTGTACCGAAACGGCGTGCTGATAGACGCCGTTTGTTACGGGAACAAACAGATCGAAACGGGTTGGAAAGGGGACCCCGTGCGCATTTCGTCAAACAAGTACCTGCTCAGAATAGGTTCCAACGATACGGACACTCTTGCGGACTGGATCCTGACCAAGCCCGGCCTTACGAACCGTACTTTTGATCCGGAGCTGTATTTCGATGCGATGGTAACACCGTTCAGTTTTCCGGAATCCTGCGGCATTCCGATCTTCAGGGAGCTGGAGAGCGCTGAGAAAGAGATCCTGATATCGATCTACCTTCTGACAAATGTTCAGCTGGTGGCTTTGCTCTGTGAGCTTGCATCGGAGGGGGTGACGGTCAGGATCCTTCTGGAAGGGGATGTGCTCGGATACGACATTACCACAGAACTCACGCTCATGAGGTCCATTGTCGACGCCGGCGGCGAAGTGTATCTGATCAACGATCCCATTCCGGGCAACTATGAACGTTTCTCTTATTTTCATAATAAATATGCGGTGATCGACGGCAAAAAAGTGATAATCACTTACGAAAACTGAACATAGGATAATTTGAGCCCCGATTGTTCCAACCGCGGCTGGGGTGCCGTCACTGAAAGCGAGGAATTTGCAGAGTACGTCAAGGATGTTTTCTTCAGCGATCTGAATCCAGAATATGGGGATGTCCGCTCTCTGTTGAACAGTTATCCCGGGCTTAA
>Ga0123354_10009495_pt1 | contig 14904 bp, 7 predicted proteins | sample TergutLab28metaG_2_FD_97872 | JGI IMG/M metagenome (GOLD analysis project Ga0123354, IMG submission 97872) | Labiotermes labralis P4 segment gut microbial communities from Petit-Saut dam, French Guiana - Lab288 P4 | ecosystem: Host-associated > Arthropoda: Insects > Digestive system > Gut ...
AACCCAACCACACCAAATCTCCAACACACAACGAACCAAGAACACACGATCATTGTGGTAATTCAGCAGAATAGTCGTAAGCTCCTGATGATGGATATATTAATGTCCGAAACATGTTGAGCACATAAGAAGTGAAAAAAAATAGCAAGTGACATCAATTTGGTCTTTTATTCTTCAACTATCACAATGATGCACGATCCAACAAACATAAAAAATATTAACAATTTAATATTAAAATGTATAAAAACGAAAACAAATTGAGATATAGCAATTAATGTTATCTAATGCCAAAATCACACCGAAACAATAAATGAGTATTAAGCTGGGTATTATTAACAAAATATAAAGACAAAATATATATAAGAAAACTCGTACATATGGAACTACAGATACATTATGTACTCTGTCGGTGACCGTTACGACACTACAAAATACGTACTGTCGTAACAAGTTCCAGATCTCAACTTGAGTGTCCTTTGACACATTTTAATATTTCTTTTTCATATTCGTAAAGTGCAACATCTTGATATTATCAAAGTTTTATTTATTCACCAACTGATACACTAGTGAGTTGTCTTTAAAAAACAACTGTAACTTTAGTAAGCACAAATTAACCCTTACCCTACTAACGTGGAGAATATGGTGAGCTTCTAATAATGCCAGCAAATGGCAGATGGGATTTAATTCGGCGTTTAAAGGGTTAATACTCTTCCTAATGATGGTGTAACTGTAACGCCGAAACATGTTGCAACTGTTTTAATATAAATTTTAATGTAAATTTTAATATTGTTTTTCAAGACAACTCACTAGTGCATCAGTTGGAGAATAAATAACACTTTGATGATATTTTACTCTTTTTTTTGGCGTTGCGGTACAAATTAGGCCATAGCCTCCTCTTTCTTGAGGCTTCTAGATCACACGGAATGACGCATCACAGCCGGTAGAACTCCTCGGTACGAGTGATCAGCTATTCGTAAAGACATCTACCTGACAACACAAAACACTCACGACAGACAGACAGACATACCATCCAGCAAAATTCTATCCCGCAATCCCAGAATGCTAGCGGCCGCAGACCTACACTGTGGCCACTGGGGTCGACACATATTTGAATACTACAGTTGTTAAACTTGTATCTATTATGCATGCGGCTTGACATTGGTTTCTATATACGACGAAACTGCTGAACACACGATACAATATAATATAAAATATATATAGTTGTTTGTCTGTTGATGGGTAATTTGTGATATCATATAAAACATCTTTACGTAATTAGTCTTCAGACAGGTCCACAGAATTTTCCACAGCGAGTATCAAACAGACAGCGATCTGGCGTTTCGTCTTCCAGTTTCCCGTATACTGTCGTTTTTTATGGTCATCCAGTAGTTGCTTACTTCTTCTTCTTTGTATTTCCGTCTCTTCTATCCTTCCTTACACCTTTCCAGTAACAATACATTTTAGAAGTCAGTTTCTACACAAGGTCTGACCAATATTATTAGTCTTCCTTCATTCTGTTCTATGCAGGATTTTAATTTCATCTCGAATCTATTTAATACTTCCCATTCTTTACACGATCGGTCCAACTCATCCTTTCCATCCCTCTCCAGCACCAAATTTCACAATTTTCAAGGCATTTCTGATCTACTTTCCGAAGTGTCCAATATTCAGCACCATTTGAAGCCATCCTGCAAGTTTAGGATCTTAATACTTTCTTCCTTAAATCTAAGTCTAATTTGCTGGTGAAGATATTCTTCTCCTTGTTGAATATTAGTACTATGTGTGTATTGTTTTACTATGTGTGTACTGTTGTACTATGTGTGCATTGTTGTACTATGTATGTGTTGCTGTTTTTACTTTAGATGCCGGACTGCTGGCTAAAAGTCAGTATGCGGAAGGTCCTGCGACTGGCCATCTCGTCACAGGTTTTTCTTGGTTTCCCTGTGGCTAAAAGCAAATGCTGAGATGGATCCCAAGATTCCAAGTTGCCACTACATGCTTCTCATGTATCCCTCCCGACTTAAATTCAGTAATAACCGATTTCATGTTTTGTATACATGTAAAATAACCACTGCCACCGGGTGACAACCCAATTGCAGTTTATTATTATTATTATTATTTTGTTTTTGTCAGGGCAGTCCTGTATATATTTTCACATATAGTGTACACCAATCAAATACAAAATACTACAAAAGCGTGGCAGACACTAAAATTTGCAAAAGATGATATACGAAATCTCTTGTCAAGCAAAAGACTTAAAAAGCGGACTTCGTTCTACAGATAGCACGACTGTGATTATTTGACTGTGACCGTGTGTTCCAGGAAGGACTGCACCCAACGAAGAGCCGCCTGACATGTCAGCTGTAACATGACTCTCGAATTACTTTACTTTTCAACTTGCATTTAAAATTACGATTCTGAACACGGAGGCAACGTGTTCTCAGCAGACGTCGTTTTCCGTCTACAAGACTGCGTTGTGTCGGAGCCCAGAGACCAAAATATGAAGACTAATTTGATGAAACGTGCCCGTGTGAATTTAAAATGCACTTAGACAAAACGAATAAAGTTTCAGGTTCGTGTCCAAGACCCTAGCATTGGGTAAAGACGACAGTTGCGTCCCATCAACAGCAGACTCGTGATTTAACGCATGGTGATCGTAAACAACACGGAATCTCAAGGAAATGTAAGGCACTTAAATTCTAGCAACCCTTAATAACAATTCAGAATCACTTGTTCAGTAAGTACGCGGAGAGCAAGACCAGAATAAATGCGGGACACAGTGTTAGCCAACCACCGACAAAAAAAATTAACACTGTTATCTCGTTACAGAAAAGTAACTTAGCTAAAACATTTTAGAAATCCATTTTAGTCAAGTTTTCTCAAACATTTGAAACGTTTCTTCTTCACTTCAGAATTTCATTTTGTTCTCTTTTAGCAATCCTAAAGTGTAATGTATTTGTTTTCTCATTTGTGGAACCAGACACTTCTTTTTCCACAACAATCAGAAACATTTTCTTGTGATAAACGAATGCATTTATCGAGATGAGCGAGAACGTACAAAAGTAACAAAAAAAGAACACTCGAAATACTTACTTTTAAAGGTTTTAAAACTTTCAGATTTCTAAATTCAGATCTAGATGCTTCAGAATTAGACGCGTGGGCGTCGCAAAATCCCTCATTTTGTATCACTGTTGTCACGTACAATGGTAATCTTGGTAAACTGTCACCAAATTTTGAAGCATTTTCAAACGTTCCCCTTTTCCTAGGCACAAATTCAAGTTGGTTGAAGAAACGGAAAGAAGAGGAGAAAAATATTGCAGTAACAACGGCTTGACATTTCTGTTGTCTTTCTGTCAACATGTTGCAGTTACGTGCTGTCTATCTGAAATTGCCGAAGGTCTGGTTCTAGTCTAAAGTGTAAAGTTATTTAAAGACGAGCCTGGGGGGAAAAAAATTGTTACTTGGGTTTTTACACATAATCTGAACACATTTAACTCTGCATTAATGAAATTGAAAGGAATTCCATTAACTTTCAATCGATTCTAATTTCCTTTTTTTTTATTTTCATATGCTTAGAATTAAACTTATCCTTATTATAGATGCAGGTGCCTCAGTGGTACATAACAACGAATTTTAAAAGTTTTCATTTCATTTGATTCCAAGCAGCAGCACATTCGAAGAGAAGATTAGTGTTTGCCAGGCATTATAAGCTAGCAAATGAAATTACAGTACAGTCTTGTCTCGTTCAAACGACCTGAAATCTTACTTCGTCAAGAGCGTTCCAGAAAGTCTACAATTGTATTTATCTCCTAATGTCTACATTTAATCTATTATCTCACATGCAAATAACAAGTCCACCGTCTATCACGGCATATTTTATAAAGTCGGCTTCTAAACAGTACTTATGAAGTGATGGTCGATTTATTCCGATTTGTGTTTTAGATGTTCAAAAAGTTGAAAAATTCTGTTGCACGTGGAAAATGCTTTCAGTCAATAAGGGAAAAAAACAAATTTTCATAGTTCTAAAATACAAACACAAACACACACACACACACACAAAACACATGTACGTATACATGTTGTAAATATTTCATGACCATGCACTGATGCTTCAATATGACAATAAAAGCAACAAGTTCATATAAGATACGTGAATTTATTATATACGCCGAAAACCTCGCATATGTTTCGGTCAACTTAATGTATAAATATAAAACATTTTATACATCTGTATAATTCCATATATATATATATTTTTTTTGTAACATGTCCGTCGTAAAACACTTCCTTGAAGATGGTCATAAAAGGTGGCCGAAACACATAGGAGGCTTTCGGCGTGTCTAACAAATTCGAAAATCTTACATGTACTTGCTGGTTTTATTCTCGGCACACTTATACTGTACCTATTAAGAATATATTTTCACAGTTGTTTCGAGACTTAAGTACGTTACTTACAACAATTACACTTCAGAAGATAAAAGCAGAGAAGTCAACATTAACTTCATGGGGGCAAGATATAGTTTAAATTTTAAGATATCCGTATTTTCTGACCTTAAGCATTCATTAATACATGGATACTGTCTGTAAGGATCCTTTCGACAGAATTGAAGGTCTCATCTACGTAATTGTAGCGAGGTAATATTGCATTGCATTGAGCAGTGACAAAAGCCTAATTTCATATGCACAGGAATAAGCCAGTAAATGACTTGCTTGCTTAAACCACGTTTGAAAACGCTAAAAAAAAAAAGACTGTGGTCTTTTTATTTGATGTTTCCAGACAGTTACGTGAAATGTAAAATTAGAATAACGCAAAGGTTTCCTCTTATGTTTCTTTTGTCTAAATCATTGGCGTCAAAAATCTTTCAACCTATTAACACTTCTGTACTGATTACGGTAAATTGAAATTGCATATTTGAGTTTTAGTGTGAACTGACAGTATATGGATGGTTAAAGGTGGGTCCACACTTGTAAAGTTACGCGATAACGTTACAAGTGTTGACCCACCTTAAGAGAACAAGCGGTGGCTATCGCACTGGAGTTGCTAGGCCAGCACAATGTGCAGTATGAAACAGGACAACATATTTAGTGCACTTCTAATTTATGCAGTACATCAAAGGAATATTCACCTGATCGAAATACAAGATAAAAATGTATTAATATTGCCAGTCACACACAACACACGCTTTGCGACCAATATGTTTTCTGGCTACTAGTTTCGACCTCGTATAGAAGTCATCATCGGGCCAATCGTACAATAAGCAGCATATAAAAGTATGTTATTTTAGCGTGCCTGGTCCATTTACAAGATTATAAGATAAAAATTATGAACAGAGAAAATAAAGAGCGCTTCGTGTCAAATATTTTGTCATTTATGTACGCACAAAACATGATACCATTCAGGGGTGTCTACTTGTTCGTCTTAGCTAAAAATGGCTAAGATATTATGTACCATACGTCTGAAGCATGGAAAAATCTATGTAAGGAAACAGGATTGGATGTGTATGTATGTATGTATGCATGTATGTATATATGTATGTATGTATGTATTCATGTATGTATGTATGTATGTATGTTTGCGTATGTATGTATGTATGTATGTATGTACGTATGTATTTGTGTCTGTATGTGCGTTTGAATGTAAGAAAGCACGCGTGTATTTTGGTCACCCTACGTACCAACAAACCTAATAATAAAACAAAGTCCACGCAGTGCCCACAGACCACGTTAATATGTTTTTATGGATCCCAGGATAAACCGTGATTATTTTTCTGTGCAGAGTTACATAATTGTCTTCTATAACCGAGAGTTAGAGCGTGTTTTCTGCGCGGTACAATCTGAATCTCTAAATGTAATTCGGGCTAGATTTGTCTTTAGAGGACTAGTAATAATGTAGTGCGTATCAACGGTGTTATAACACACGTAAATATTCATCACGTAAGTTTTATCAGTGGATGTATAGCACACACTGTCAGTAGGCTCCCCGCTTCTTCACTTCTATGTGACCTCAACATCTTTTCACTCTGCTGGCCACCCGGACATGCCGGTACAAGTTGAGCAGCAAAACGCTGATTCAATAAACGAAGCAGCTGAGAACCTCTTTGTACAAAGCCTAACTACTATGAACACGAGGAAACTTTTTCCAGTTTCCTTCCTAGAAACTCGCCAGTTGGTAGACAACACAATTTCGTAGCTACGAACGTGAGCAGAAATGCGCTCAGAACCATTCCCCCTTCCTCTTTTTTATTCTTTTCCTTTCATCATCCTTAAGTCTTTATTTCCAGAGACAGACAGACAGACCTCCTTCATTTCGTTATTTTATTTGTACTTTTATTATTTTTGTTCCTAGAGGCTATTTTCGTCTCCGTCTTCTAATCCATATTTCACTTCTTCATCTCGTTTCACCTCATCTGCTCCATGGCATAATACCAGAAGAATACAAAATTGACCAGGATAAAGCCCGTTGACATATTAGATGGCGTATGTACAGTTCATATCTTGTAAATAAAACCAACTTGGTGAACAATTTATTCTTAGTATATTTATCAATCCCTAAATGTTTCGGGCAACCATGTGTTAATCATCAGGAGAAACACCTGTGTTTATGCGACACTTGGAACTTATTATTCTGTGTGGATGACTGTCTGGTATGCAGGGCGAAATGAAAGAGCTGTTTCATTCAACCCTGCATACCAGACAGTCATCCAAACAGAATAACAAGTACCAAGTGCTGCACAAACACAGTTGTCTCTCCTGATGATGGGCACGTTGTTGCCTGAAGCATGTACAGATTGATAAATATACTAAGAATAAATTGTGCACCAAGTTGGTTTTATTTACAAGATTATACAGACATGCACGGTCAACAAAACAAAAAATTACAGTTCATATCTTTAGCTATGTTTTCCACAACAAACCCTTTCAGTAAACCCCTCATATGCATTGAGACTCTTGCTCAATACTGCGAATTTACAATTAATATCTTTAGCTATGTTTTCCACAACAAACCCTTTCAGTAATCGCCTCACATGCATTGAGACCCTTGCTCAATATTGCGAAATTAAAATTTCTTTGAATAGTTCCTAGACAAGCCAGGAACTAGTACCTGGAAATATCTTACAACGGCTAAGACTGAGGCAACAGCTTCAAAACGATTGGCAGCTTTCGATAATTCCTTCTACTTGGCTTACTCAACCGTGACTATAACAGTGACTGGCTACGTGAAGCTACGATAAGGACAAGTTTTAAATATTCCGCTTTTATGTTCATTAATACAAATACAAATTAATACAAATACATTTCACATCCGTAAAATCAAGATTAAACAGTGTTTGTCCATATCATCATCATCATCATCTCAATATATGGCTGTGTTCATAAACCTGTTGTAGTTGTTTTCAAAGGCCTCCATCCGACTACAAATAATGCTCTAACTAATTTCGGTAGACTGCAGCCTGTAAGCTTAGATCATTTCATTCGGTACTCGCCAAGAAAGAGAGAAAAAAGTAAAACCAGCGTTCAATAAGGGACTTGACCTTCTCACAGCGGTCCACAGGGCCGTGACTTTGGTGGTAGTTCCGTAACGTCAAAGGATAATTTTTTTTTATTTTCGGGGTCAAGCGGTCAAAACACACTCTCCTTCGACTACTTTACATTGAAGATATCAGCACATGCCAGCATGTCGAAGGTGTAAATAATCTGTTGTAGTCAAGCATTCTGAAATATAATCCCAGTTTCATCAAGTAAATTGTCACTTGGTTTGACTCGATCTTAAACGCCATCTCCGTTATAACGAGGTGTCTGCATTACACACTAGACTGACACTCTGTTCTCGTGTCCCCCACTGCCATCGCAGTCGATTTGTGTCAGCATCCAGCGAGTCAGACTCACATCAGTGACAGATAATTAGAGGGCTGCTAATGCAAAGGCACATAAAACTAATGAAATGATAAAACAAGTTCTGTCCCCATAAATACCAAAATTGAGTTCCACCTGACCAACGGAGACAGAAGTTCTATGAGATTTGAGTTCTCAGAGCCCTGACTATGAAGAAGGCAGTCTTCTGGATGTGACACTGTGTAGTATGGTATAAGTGCACCGACATTTTGGAGAACCCTGTTATTTCCTTCATCAAGGTGAGAGAGCACACCTTTTTCACGACACTTGGCGTCATATCCAACCAGGCAGCAGTATAGTAAACTGTGTTGTTTCGAATTGTAAAGGCATAATTAATTGCGTGTAGCAAAGTCCTTTCTGAGAAGCCAAGAGTTCCCTAACTAGTCAATCAATTGCCCATATTTTATGGAACCCGAAGGTTCTTTACCGCATTCACAAGTGCCCGTCACCTGTCGCTATTCTGAGCCGGATAAATCCATGTACCAAATGATCATTCCAAGTCCGAGGCCTTGTGAAATGTTTCGTAATATCTAAGGTTAGGAGTTGTCATCACCTTGCCCGGCCCCAAGGACCACTCCTTGTCAGCTGTCCACGACTACTCATTCAATATATTCGCAGTTACCGACAAACTGGAGGCCGTCCCTACATCCGCACCCTGAGGAAGCACCATGCCGAGGGGACAGGTAAACACTCATGGATTGTAAAGGTAATGCCGCACAGTCTGGTTTGGTAGAGAGGTACTTAAAAAATGAGAGTATTTTTCTGCCATACCACACGGTGTCACGTACCATACGACAGTAATCTACATAGACACGGCAGTTGCACACCATATACACTCACATGGAAGTGTATTCCACTGCATGGAATGAACAAAGTGAAAGTATTACATCCATATCAAATGTTTTCTAAGGGACAAGCAAAATTAAGTTACTCTCTCAGCACCTGTATGCGAACATTACAGAATACCCCTACATAGTCCACCGTAGCCTCTGCATAATTCCTCCCGAAGCATCTATTCGATAATTCACATATTTCTTGGGCTAAGAGAGCAGGAGAAGATGGGCATTTAGTACAGCAACAAGCCCGCCTTTTACGTAAGAAATTCCATTAAATTTTAGAAGTGTCCGTACCTCGTACAGATAAAAGGTAACGGTAAAGTGATCCCGTTACAGGCCCGGTGTGGCCCAGAGGGTGGGTAGAGGTATAGCTCTACTCTTCCATGACCGCAGCACTAGAAGGGGGTGAGTGGTCAGCAGCACGCCCCGACCGCACTTTATCCCCGGGAAAGACCCGGTACCCATTTTACAGGAGGCTGGATGGGCCCCAGGGCCCATCTGGACGGGCGGAAAATCTCGTACCCATCGGGATTCGATCCCGGACCGTCCAGCCCGTAGTCAGTCGCTATACCGACTGAGCTACCCGACCCACACCTCGTACAGGTACCATAGGGAAAATAAAAAGCATTCCTGTAGTTTCCAGGTATTATGGATAGCCAGGATATCACCCCGTAGGAAAAATCGTTTACGAATCTCTTCACAGAAGATTAGTCCTTCTAAATGCAAACGCAAAGCAGCGTAATTAAAATCCTCGACCCTCTGCGGCAAGAGAGAAGAATCCTCTCATCACATACAGGTCATGTTACGGGATTTTCCAGGTTGTGGTCAATGCAATTAACTTTAAACCTTCGTCTACGGCCCTAATCCTTTTGACAACTTATATGGATTTTTGTCAAGAGTTTCTATTTAGTTTTGTGTTTGCGATGAAGTCTCAATTTACAGTTATAATTGTTCCCAAGAGAATATTCAGAGACTCTGAAGGAAATAAAATATTTAATATTTCAAGCACTATTTTTTTAACATTTTGCTGGAGGGATGGAGAAGATCGGTTGGAAAGAACGTGTGTAATGTGAAGCAGTATTAAGTTGAATAAAGAAGGAAATGAATACCTAATGTACAGCAAGAGGGAAGGTTAAGTGGATTGGTCACATCTCGAAAAGGAACTGCCTTCTATACAGCGCTATTGAAAAAAATAAAGGAACTGAAAATGAGGAAGAAGTAGGCAGCTACTGGATGACCTTAAGGAAATGAGAATATACTTGAACTTGAAACAGGAAGAACTATATCGCACTGTTATGAAGAACTCACTTTGGAAAAGTATATGGACGCGTTACAAGGCAGACCACGAATGAATGAATGAATGAACATATTTTAAAGAAAATTTTAGGGAATTCAAAACAAGGACATTTCCCTTCCAGTAGATATTACATTCGAATTGTAACTTGTATTAATAACCAGTGTGGAAGATCCGATGTGACGTCACACTATGTGGTATTTTACACTGGAAAAGGAATTGTGCAAGTGTAAGTAGGAATTTAAATGTAAGATATGTTTGTATTCATGACAGCCGCTTCACGATCACACTCAAGCACACCACACTCGGTAGGACTGCTCTAGACGAGTGATCATACCGTCGCAGAGACCTCTACCTCACCACACACAACACTCACAACAGACATACATCCATGTCCCCGGCAAGATTCGAACTTTCACTTCCATCAAGCAAGCGGGCTCAGACCCATGACTTAGACCGCACGGCAACTGGTTTTGGCTTTTAGATATTTTACTTATGTACTTTTTTTGTTACCATTAGAACCTTCATAATGTAAAACACATGGACGAAGGTAAAGACTGCCCCATAACATGCCAAAGTTGCACTGCAAGCAGGTAGGTTTGTATTTCTACCCTCAGTCAACCTCAGCGTTAGAAGTGGGTAGGCTGTCAACGCCACGGTCCGGGCGGTTTACTCGCGGGAACTTGACCTACTACCCACTGCTCAGGAAAACGTTTGGACCACCGGGTCGGTTTGGATGGGTCCGGTAAAGATTGCCCCCACCGAGGTTTGAAAGTTGTAAAAATTTGTATACACTCTATATACATTGCACGTCTAACTCTGCCCCCTTAACGATGGAGGCAGTACTCACTCCTCAACACTGGCAAATTGCTTCCAGAACGGATACCAGAACTCTAACCTTTATAATCGCCACCCTCAGAAACTTTAATCTCACACACAAACGGACACACTATTACGCTGACATATTTCTTGCAAACCGCAGCGCTTGTAGTCCCAATCAGTAAATTCTGGGCTTCTTTTTTTGGGAGGAGCACTGGAAGTTATTTAATGGCCAATATATTTAACAATATATTTCACCTTACAACTCAGCATCTCTCGTCTAATAACCCAGAGCTTAAATCCGTGACAATACCCAGCAGCTTCGCAAACCTTTTATATTTCTGTAACATTAAAATTTAAATTTCAAATTCAAAATTATTTGTTGATTTTTAAGTACATTTCGTTGGATGTGACTGCTAACATCAGGTTCTAGCCTTTGCACATTCACTAAATTTGCTACTAATGAAAAACTTTACCTTTATTATGTTTTGAAATGGCCTAACTTCGTCTAAATAATTCTATACATAAAGTATTTGTACTTATAATGCCTCGTCCCTCATCTCCTCTAAACCTTGCACCGTTTTTTAGCTGCTGGTTTATCCACTTGTATTTTAATTCGAATAGAAACTTGCTTCTTGACTCTGTGAGCCTTGTACAGCTTATTAAATTATGTGCTATTTCTTCATTCATGTGCAAACATTAACCTCACATACAGTTTTCTCACCATCTCTCGTTTCATATTCCACTACAAGACTAAATATCCATTCGCTATTATTTTTTCTCTACTTCACTGGCTGCAATATCGATATCCAGAGTCCTTATTATTGACACATCTGCAACATCACAAGCCGTGCAACAGTGCGCTCTAGAGACAGCGGTGGAAAGGGAAAAACTATGAGGAACGCGCAACGTACAAAAACTGAACACAGAAAGAGAGTAAAATGTAAGTGCATTTCTGTATTCTCTTCCCCGCAGTTACGCACTGAATGAAGTTTTATTTTTAATTACGAATTTGGCCCAAGCCTGATACTTTCAAATTATTTGGGTAATGTATTTAAACGTACAAATGTTACAAAATATATTTTTGTACACCTCTTCCTTGTTTTTGTCCTATTTAGTAAGTTTCACTAATATAAGAATGATCCAGTCCAGCGTGTTTGAAAAGAAAAATATATTTTTGTATGATTTTTCGGATATGAAATATCTAATGTTAAAATTGTAAATTAGGGACGCTGTTTCTTTTCTCGAACATCCAGACATGTGGAAATTACGAAATTCGATCTCCTTGTTTGTGAAATTATCATAAAGTAAATTCCTGAAACAAATGCTAAGAATTAGCTTACTGCAGTTTAAGATTGCATTACCTTATAGTTTAGGGCCTATAACGCAAACAGGCTTCAGTCCAACCTGTTGGTACTGACAAATTACTGGGTAACATTTCAATTAAAAACACACTTTAGAATTCTGACAAACATAAATATCGAAGGACCACATTCTACCACTAAAGTAAATATTTCTTCTGTTATATCTCAGAGTTATATGTTTTAGCAAAACTAAAAGGAAATATATTTACAGTAGATGTAATTGCCTAACATTATGTATCGCGGGTATTCTTTTGATTCAGCGTACATACAAATGGACCAAAAAAGAGAAACATCTTACATCATCCAAAATTTAATTCAACAGGGAATAACTATAACACAAAGATAAATATTTCACTCCACGTGCATCTTTGTTTTGATTTCTGAACAAAATAACAAAAAGAGAATCTAAAATATCAAAGCGTGAATCTCTTACTGACTCATCATCAACTGAAGAAAGAAAATGTTTAAAACCCATTTAGCTTTTCAGTAAATAACTTTCAAAAAGACCATTACAAATTAAATCCGCGTGACCGAGAAAGCTCATCTGCAACAAAAGTACCTACTCGGCAAGTCATTAATTATACTTTCCATTAAAACAAAGTTCAGAAAAGTGCTCACGTTTTATCAACTGGAAACAACGTCTTAATATTGGCATACAAAGTAACAATATCCCTTTTAACGACGAGCTGGAGACGCTGCATCAAGAAGCACTCAAACACGGGCCGTGCGAAAAACACGCCGTATGTTTCCTAACAGCAGACAGGAAAGTTTTATTATACACTTTACACTGCAGGAATTTCTTGTTGGTCTATTGGATTTTTTTAAATTTATGCAACACTTTACACGGAAAATATAACTGAAGAAGAAAGTATCCTGCAGGTTACAAAAATCTTAAAAACCTTAAAATTTCAGTCTACAGAACGACAAATAACCAAATTCGATCTGCTAACGCTACACGACACTGGTGCCACGGATGTCTAAGACATTAGTGTTCCATTTATTAACCCACATACTTTTACCCGTAACAAAAATAAAGCACTATGCCAGGGCCATTAAACTCTTAAATTGCTTGCATGAAATTTACATGCTCCGATACCCACGAATATACAAAGTGTACCGGAGAAATGTGCCGAGAAAATTCCTGATGTTAAATTGCACTGACGTAACCAACTACCTACTATTATGGGAAGTTTGACATTTACGTAGGTAATTTTGAGTTTTAAAGAATGAGAACTCCTATGCATTTCTGAAGAATAAAAAACCAACTAGATGCCACTTATTATTTTATTGTACTTCTTATAGGCTCAACATGTTTCGGGCATTACTATGCCCACCATCAGGAGCTCGCGACTATGTTGTTTATTACCACATTGGTCGTTTAGTTCTTCGTTTGCTGTATGTTGGAGGTTAGGTGCGGTTAGGCTGGAGTAGTGTCCGGGCTGCAGGCTTTAGCCTGCAGCCCGGACACTACTCCAACATAGAGCAAACCAAAAACGGAACGACCAATGTGGTAATCAACAACATAGTCGCGAGATCCTGATGATGGGCATAGTAATGCCCGAAACATGTTGAGCCTATAAGAAATACAATAAAATAATTAGTGGCTTCTATTTGGTTTTGTATACTTCAGTTATCGCAATGATGCACCGTCCAATAAACATCAGATTCCTATACATTTATTGTTTGCGAAATACATATCAAAACGAAGGGGAATTTGTAGGTTCTGTAATGTTAAAACCTGTACTGAATATCCAATTAAAATAGGAGTGACAAGACAGAGAGTAAATAACTTATTAACGTACAGATCTCCAACAACATTCGCAAAAAATCGTCCTTAGGTTTCAAAGTACTGTACTAGCCTGCGTATCGCTTTGCTTCGTTTGGCTTGGTTTGGCTGTCGCATCCTGGACGGACCTGCGCAGTGTGCAGATGGCACACCATGTTGAAGAGGTACAGTGCATAAAACCACAAGATGGTCATGAACCAAAAGAAGAGGTAATAACGAAAGAGGTCATCTACGTAGGTATTCTAAAGTTCTTCACTTCTTTACCTCCATATCTGTCACAGAGATTACTCAGACCTATCGTTTTTTATGTGGAAAATTGTTTTGAAGCTAGGCGGCCTTCATTTATATCCAACTTAAGGTCCTTGTATTTTCATCTCAGTTACGTGACACCAACCTACGCATCGCAGCTAAGAGAAACAAGTTCTTTCCTAATAGAACTCATAAATTCTAATTCCTGTTACACACAGTTCCATTACGATACTTTTATTACACTGCTTTTATTGATACTGAATTTTGCTTCCATCCTGTCACTTAAATACGGATTCCCTTTATGTTAAACTATTGGCATAAAATTTTCATTGTTGTAGCGTGCATCTTGATATCTATAAAGTTCATACATCAATTAATGCACTATTTGTTGAATTTAACAAAGTTTTAATATTTACATTAAAAATCACTTCGATTTGCTCCTACATGTTTCGGTCTTTAAACACGTCCATCATCAGGGAACCTTCATTAGAACCTAGCTAAAGTTATGTTTAGATTAATATTCGGTAAAAAAAAGCACGTTGTTATATGTTGTGCGGTGGTGTGGCAGCATGTCATAGGTATGGTGTTTGTACTGTGGTGTGGCAGCATGTCATAGGTATGGTGTTTGTACTGTGGTGTGGCAGCATGTCATAGGTATGGTGT